>ERZ779888.9-NODE-9-length-251019-cov-23.891714_pt1 | contig 251019 bp, 196 predicted proteins | sample MGYA00511245_ERZ779888 | MGnify/ENA primary metagenome ERZ779888 (study PRJEB29588, sample SAMEA2155255) | human gut metagenome | biome: human gut; feature: human-associated habitat; material: faeces | place: Denmark | collected 2008/2010 ...
TTATATTTTGTAATATGTTTATTATTTATGTTGAATTGTTTACATTTTACACAAAAAATGCAACCTTTAAAAGCACAAGGAATTGCTATAGAAATTAAGCAAGTTAAAAATCAAAAAATATATCAAAATTTGAGAAAAGATGAACCAGTTGAAAACAATAAAACTGAAAATTATCCAGAAATCACTTTTGAATTAGATGGAAAAATTTATAAACCAGACAACGATGTTGAATTGTCTCAAAGGCAAAAGCAATTTATTAAAAATGGATTTTATAGTAGAGTTAAAACAATGAATTTTGCTTTTAAAAATGGCTTTTCTAAAAAACAAAGTGTATGTTATTGTTTCCCAGAAATTGAAAAAATTTTGAATGTGATTTGTGAAAATAAATATAAAGAACCATCAAATGCAGAAATTAAAATTATAAAAAATTCTGCAAAAACAACAATTAAAGAACATCAAAATGGCATTAAAGTAAATGAAATAAGCCTTTTTTCTGAAATATTTAATGTTTTTAATAAATATAAACAAAGTTATAGTTTTATTGTTCCAACAGAAGAAGTTTTGCCAAATATAACAACTGAGCTTGTAGAAAATATGAATTATAAACGAGCTGAATTTGCAACGAATTTCAAAAATAGTTCCGAAGCTCGAAAAAATAATATCAAAACTGCACTTAAAAATTTTGATGGAAAGGTGCTTTTGCCTGGTGAAATTTTAAGTTTTAACAAAACAACTGGATATCGAACACCTGAAAACGGATATGAAAAAGCTAATATAATTAAAAATGGAATGTTTATTGAAGAGTTTGGCGGTGGAGTATGTCAAGTAAGTTCAACAATATATAACGCATGTCTTCTTTCTGATCTTGAAATTGTTGAATCGCACTCACACAGTCTTCCGGTTTCCTATGTTTCTCCAGGTTTTGATGCAATGGTAAATATTGGAAGTAGTGATCTTCAAATAAAAAACACACTAGAGTGTCCGATTATTTTTGCAACAAGCAGTGAAAATGATGAATGTAAGGTTTGTATATATGGCACACAAAAAACCGCGAGAATTGTAAGAAAATATAATAAAATAAATGAAAATTTACATTTTGAAACAATTTATACTGCTGATAACGAGCTTTATAATTTACCCGAAGTAGATAAAGATAAAGAAATTATAATAAATCAAGGGAAACCTGGCAAAACAATTGAAAGCTGGCTTGAATATTATGAAAATGATGTTTTGATAAAAACAAAGAAACTTAGAACAAATATATATTCCCCAACAAAAAGAGTTGTTTTGGTGTCAAAAGAAGACATTTTGAAATTTAATTCGTAAATCAATATAATATTGTTTATTTGCGAAAAATTGTGATGAACCATAACGAAAAAACAATAAAGATAGTTAAATTTATGAGTGTAAAAATTAAAACAAGATAAACGTTGAAAGCTAGATAAATTCTAGCTTTTTTCATTATGGTGATGTTTGAAATTGTATATGTGTTATCTACGGTAATTTGACAAATTCTTGTTGTCGAGATTTTTATTTTAAAGTAGGGAAGTGTTGTTTTTAAGTTCAAGTTTGAATAACCACAACCTGAAAAATGCTTAAGTGAAAAAATATAATATTAATTTGAAGTTTGCAACAAATTTTTATTGTGTTTTTTTATGCTTTCAAAAGTATATGAAAATTTAATCTTTTTTTCTCTGTTGATTATCATTTTGAGACTCTGATAAATAGTGTTTATTGTGTTTTTAAACCATCAATATAAAACATTAAAAAATGGTCTAATCTTGCCAGACGTTCTGAGACAGAATTTTTATTTTTTTTGCTTAATTTTTGTGGGGTGAAAAAGCCTTATTTTTCATGGTTTTGAGCTGTTTTTTAGGTCTTAAAAAAGTGCTTAAAAAGTGCTATATATTTATTAAATTATAAAGCCTATAAATAGGCTTTATAAAATTTTAAAAAATGCTGTATTTTGTTTGACTTTTTTGTCGTAAAATGGTAGTATATATTCAGAGTAGGAAAGGGCCTATTCTGGTGGGTTTTTATGCGATAAAATCCAATTAAAAATTACGCATAAAAAATCTGCAAAACTGGACTCATTTTGCGTAAAAGAGCTATACTTTACATTAAAAAAGGTGGCTTTTTGCGTTTTTTGTGTCTAAAAAATGCTTTTTATTCGTGAAAATGCGTCAAAATTCGCACTTATCGCAATAAATAAAAGCAAAACCATAAGAAAAAACTAAAATTTAGAAGGTGGAGAGTTTTATGGAACCAACAAATGTGGAAAACACAAAACAAAAGAAGGAGATGAAAAAAGGCGCAAAAGTAACTTTGCTCATCCTTAGCATCTTGTTCTTTTTGGCTGCGATTGTCACACCAATCGTGATTTTTGCTATGCCAAAAGAGGAAAAAGACCCAGACACACAAATGGGGAACTATATCTTGCGTCTCGTTAAAGTGGGTAACGAATCATATTACGACATTGTTCGTTATATCGGTGACGAGACTGAAGTTTCAATTCCAAGTGAGTTTAATGGCATTGCAGTAAGAGCAATCTTGGCAAATGCATTTGACGCTTCTAAACGTCAATATTCTTCAAACATCACTTCAATTGAAATTGGAAACGGAATTCGTTTTATTGGAGCAAATGCTTTCAAAGACTGTGAAAACGTTACAAATATCGTTCTTCCTAGATCAATGGAAAGAATTGACAATAAAGCTTTTGAGGGTTCTGGTCTTAGAACAATTTCTGTTAAGAATGCTGCAGGTTTAAGATTTATGCCTGGAGCACTTGATGGTGCTGAAAATCTTAAGACTCTTGAAATTCTTGGTTCTGATGCGCTTATCACAGACGGAAGCTTTTCAAACGTTACTTCTGTTACTGAGATTGTTATTGATCCATCTGTAAAAATTGACTCTGGCGCGCTCACCGGTGCTTCTTCTGTTACAGAATTGACAGTTTACAACTCAAATTCTCTTACAGTTGATGGTGAAGAATCTCTCAGTGGTTCAAACATTACAACTCTTAACATTAAGGTTCTTGAAACAACTTTAACCGAAGAATTCATGAAAAAGTTTGCAAACTTGTCAGAACTTAAAACAATCAATGTTGAAAAGGGAATTGACACAATCAAAGAAAAAGCTTTTGCAAACTTTACAAAACTTGAAAAACTTTCAATGGCTGATGCTACAGTTATTGATGTTTCTGCTCTTCCACTTCTTGATAATGAATATACAACAAAAGTTACTTTGACTGGTGATAAAGACCAAAAAGAGTTCACTTTGAATATTGCAAACAACAACAATTCAAATGCATATTCAATTTTGAAAAAGAGCTTTCTTGATTGTTTTGAATATGACAAAATCACAAAAGTAACTTTAAGTGAAAACTTTACACTTGTTGCAGAATCTGCCTTCTCTGCATATACAAAATTAAACTATGTTGATTTTGGAGCTAACAGCAAAATTACAGTTATCGGAACAAATGCTTTTGTTGGTGCATTTGAACTTGGAAATCTTGATGTTGTTGGTCCAACCCTTACTTCAAGTGTTATCTATGAACAATTTAACATGAGTAAAGGTTTATATCACGATCGTAAATCTTATAATGGTGAAACAGATATTGGTTCATATTATGTTAACCTTGACTATCGTGCAACTGGAAATAAAGCTCCTGCACAAAGCGATCTTAACAATGATCCAAATGGAAATCCATATATCACAATCAATAAAATTGAAATTATCAATGGAACAAAAATTCTTGATTTCCTTCCAAAAGATAAAATTATTCTTCAAAGTGACGAAATTAAAGTTGACCTTGAAAAATCAAAACTTATCGCAAATGGCTGGAAAATTGCTTGGTATTATATGGACGGCTCAGAAGAAGTTGAACTTAAAGACCAATTAATGAGCAAAGAATTTAAAGAAAGAACAATCTTTGCAAAATGGATGCCAGTTGAAAATGCTAAATATACAGTTAAATATTTTACACAAGAACTCGATGGAGGTTGGTCGGACACACCATATTTAGTAGTTACTAAAGATAATGGTGTAACTGGACAACGTGCATATGCAGACCTTATTGAAATTGTTGGTTTCACAGCTCCAGAGAAAGCTCCTTCTGAAATTGTTGTAGGAGACAATAGCACTGAAATTAGAGTTAAATATGTGAGAAACACATATAACGTTTCATTTGATGCAAACGACAAACTTAACTCTGTAACACGTGCCGAAATTGATTGGACAGGTGTTAACAGCACTGAAGTTGAAGGAAAATTTGTTGTTACTGTTCTTTATAATGGAACATATCCAAAACTCCCAACTCTTTCAAGACCTGGTTATAGATTCCTTGGTTGGTATCTTTCAAAGACAAGTGACGAAGAAGTTGTTGAAGGAAACGCTTTTGTTGGAACTTCAAATGTTACACTTTATGCTAGATATGAAAAACTTGAAACAAGATATAAAGTTGAAGTTTGGCTTGAAGGTTTAACCGAAGAAGCTGGTTATGACCAAGATGCAGGTGTTCAAACTGGACCAAACGATGGTATTGTTCCAACTGACACACTTGTAACTTATGATAGCTCAATCATTTCAAGCATTGTTTCAAAACTTGATGAATATGATCAATCAAGCCTTAACATTCTTGACATTTCACAATATATTCCTGGTGGATATGAAGGTAGATTTGAACTTGACAAAACAAAATCAGGAACAATTCTTGGTGCAATTGTTAGTGGTGAAAGAAACACAACAGTTTTGAAGTTGTATTATAACAGAGTTAAATATAACATTAATTATAACATCAATGATAATATTGGTTCGACAAAAGGAAAACCTGTTGGCGAATCAACACTCAATCCAATTCAACTTAAATATGGTGTAAAATATGCTCTTCCAACAGTTGAAAGAGATGGATACGAATTTGTTTGTTGGAACACAAAAGCAGATGGAACTGGTGAAACAGTTACAACTGAAAGCACAGTTCCATATGGAACACTCGTAGAAAAATATACACAAAAGCTTTATGCAATTTGGAAAGCTAACAAATATACAGTTAAATTTGTTGGCGGTGAAGGTAGCATGTATGATCAAGAGTTCACTTTTGACCAAGCACAAAACCTTAACAAAAACACATTAACAAAAGTTGGACACAACTTTGTTGGTTGGACATATGCTGGATCTGAAGAAACTCTTAAAGATGAAGCATCTGTTTCAACACTTGCATTCAGTGGTGAAATCACACTTACTGCTAAATTCGAAGCAAACACTTATACAGTAATTTACAGAAAGAACAACACTGCTGCAACTGGTGAAATGGACAATGCAAAATATACATATGGCGTTTCAGAAGCTGCAAAAGCAAATGGATATGAATATGTTGGACACACATTTACTGGTTGGTATACTTCTTCAGAAGCAACCGGTGTAAAAGTTGAAACAATTCTTAATCTTACTGAAGAAAACAATGCAACAGTTGAATTGTTTGCAGGTTGGAGAGCAAACACATATGTTGTTGTATTCAATGGAAATGGCGCAAAAGAAACTGAAACCTATTCACAAGATGCAATATATGGCGAATCATTTAAGCTTAATGCAAACACATTCACAAGAGATGGTTATACATTCCTTGGTTGGAACATTGATAAAGATGCTTCAAAAGCAGCTTATATTAATGAACAATTGATTGATAATGCTTTGACAGTTGAAGATGGTGTTGAAGTTACACTTTATGCAATTTGGCAAGCAAACAGCTATAACATTACAATTAAAGCAAACGATGAAACTGGAAGAGAAGATGTTCAAAACGTTCCTTTCAACAATGCAAAAGTAAGAAACATTTTCGAAAGAGAAGGATATGGATTTGCTGGTTTTGCAACCGAAGCTAATGGTGCTGCAATATATGACGAAAACAGTGACCTTTCATCTTGGATTCTTGAAAACAATGGTGAAAACCTTGTTCTCTATGTTGTTTGGGCAACTGGCGAAGCAACATATAAAGTTGAATATTATTTGCAAAAATTTGATGCAACAAGCGGATATGCTCTTTCATATGATTTGACAGCTAATGAATCTTATGTTTCAGAAAAAACAAGAACTGGTTCAAGAGTTTCAATTACAGCTGAAGAAATTATCACACACTTTGGTGCAGACAAATTTGTTGGTTTTGAATTTGATGAAACAACAACAAACGGACAAAACAGTGCACGTGTTGCTGGAAATGGTTCAACCGTTTTGAAAGTATATTTCTCAAGAAGACAATTCACTGTTACATTTGTTGAAAACCAAGCGGCCGGAACAACTGGAACAATTTCAAACATGCCAGCTGAGATCACTGCTGTTTACGGCCTTCCATATGGTCGTGGAACAAGATTTGGAACACCTGACAGACAAGACTATGACTTTATTAAATGGTCAAGCAAAGCGGATGGCTCAACAACTATTACAGATAAAGATACATTTGATCTTTTAGACAATGTAACACTTTATGCAATTTGGGAAGCAAGAACTGTAAGTTATAGAGTTAAATATATGTTGCAAAATCTTGATGGAAAAACATATGCAGAAGATGCTGCTTCAACAACTCTTTATGCAAAAGTTGATACAGAAGTTACAGCAGAAGCAAAAGAATTTGTTGGATTTACATATCAAGATAGCAATAAAAATACATTGAAACTTGAGGCCGGAAAAGAAAATGTTATTGAACTTTTCTATACAAGAAACAAAATCAATCTTGTTGTTAAAGCTGATGACAAAGAAGTTGGCAATAAGGACTTCTATTATGACGAAACAATCGACATTGAGAAAGAATTTGGAAGACCAACAAAAGATGGTTTCACATTCGATCACTTTGAAAATAAAGATGGTGAAACTGTAAGTGAAATTAAAGCAGGAACCGAAAATATTACAATCGATTCTAAATTCAATGAAAACCAATATACTGTAGTTGTTGATGCAAACGGGGGAACAAAAGTAGATGGAACATTCTCTCAAGGTTACACTTTCACAGATGGCAAATTTGTTGTTTCATATACATCTTCAGTAAACCTTGCTGGACTTAAAGAACTTGTTGTAAGAACTGGTTATACACTTGTTGGTTTCAAACTTTCAGCAGACGGAACTTTGACCTATGACATTACATCTGGTCAAAAGGTTGTTTCTGGTGAAGAGCTTATTAAAGCTGCTGGAAAAGAATCTCCATTTGCAACAGCAGAAATTGGTCTTATTGCAGAATGGTCAATCAACATCTATAAAGTTACATATTCAAACGGCTCAGACACTCATGTCGAAGAAAGCCATGAATTTGGTTCTAAAATCACATTAAAAGATGCTGACACATTTACAAAAGAAGGATATTTCTTCACAAAATGGCAAGATAAGAGAACATCATTAACATATGATGTAAATTCTCAATTCACTCTTAGTGAAGCAAGAGATTATGAATTTGCTCCTGTTTGGGAGAAAGCTTCATTCACTCTTAAATTTGATGCTAACAAACCAGCAACTGAAAGCGTTATTGGTGGAAACGTTGCTGAAGAAAAGTTATTATTTGATACAGAATTCACACTTCCACAAGGTGCATATACACTTACTGGTTACACCTTCTTGACATGGAACACTGCTTCTGATGGAAAGGGTGAAAACTATGCTCAAGGTCAAACTCTTGATGTTGCTGAAGTAAACAAACTTTACAGAACAAAAGAAGGAAATATTGCTTCACTTTATGCAATTTGGGAAGCAAACACCTATACTCTTGAAGTTATTTCAAACAATCATAATGATCTTAACACTGCAAAACGTGACACCTTGACATATGATCAAGAATATACTCTTACAAACAATAACTCAGCAATCAGATTTACTTTTGCTGGTTATGATCTTGTTGGTTGGAACACAAACAGAGATGTTACAAATGCTCAATATGTTGAAGGTGCTAAAGTTAAAAACCTTGCTTCTGAAAAAGGTGCTGTTGTAACAATCTATGCAATTTGGAAAACAGTTGAGGGTGGTGTTAACTATACAGTTAAATATTACACTGAAAATCTTGACGGAACATATAAAACTGAAACTGAAACACACAAAGCACAAACAGACACAACTGTTTCAGCTGAAATTAAAGACATTGTTGGTTTCACATTCAATAAAAACGACGTAAGAAATGTTGAAAGTGGAAATGTTGGTGGTGGAGATGTTTTGGTTCTTGCTCTTTACTATACAAGAAACATCTATTCAATCACATTTGATAAAAACGACAACGGAACAACTGGTGCAGTTAATTGCGATGTGACTGAAAAATCATTCAAATATGAAGAAAAAATCACTCTTCCAACAATCACAAAACAAGGCTATGTATTTGATGGTTGGTTCACAAGAGCAACTGGTGGCGATAAAGTTGAAATTGGAAAAGAATATTCAGACACAACAAACATTACACTCTTTGCTCATTGGACAGCAGGAACAAGTAAATATGTTGTTAAACACTATTTGCAAAATCTTGACAAAACCTATAACAATACAGAAGCAAACAATGCTCCAAACGATACAATAGAACTTGAAGGAACAACTGATTCATATATCAGCCTTGAAACCATTAAAAAGAATTACGAAGGTTTCACATTTGATCATCATGTTCCTGAAAATCTTGGAACAATCAGTGCTGACATTCCTTCAACAATTCAACTTTACTATACAAGAAATTCATATAACCTTATTCTTGAAAAGGGTGTAGGAATTGACACATTCACAGCAACAACTGGACATTCAACTGGTTCTGGTTCAAACTATTCAGTTCTTTATAAAGATTTGGTTGAACTTGTTGTTAAAGCTCAAACTGGATATACATTTGCTGGTTGCTATGTTGGAGAAACTGCACAAGCTGAAAGATTCAACATGGGCAATGCAGAACTCACAATCAGAGCAACTGCAGTTGCAAACAAATATATTGTTGAATTTGTTGTTGACAGCGAAGATGGAAAAGTTGGTTCAAGCGAAGTTACAGGACTTCAAGAAACAATCACTACTGCAACATTCAACGAACCAATCAGCGCAACAGACCTTGCAACTCCAAGTGCAAAAGGTTATGTATTTGATGCATATTATGATGTTAAAGGAAACAAAGTTGAAAAGGGAACAATTAACCTTGTAACTGATCCTGCATCAGATGGCACAAGCAAAGCAACAGTTTATGCTCGCTTTACTGCAAATAAATTTACTGTTCACTATGATGGTGGAGCTGACGCAACTGGAACAACAGCTGACAGCATATTCACATATGACAAAGATTCACTTCTTGCAAACAATGGCTTTGCAAAAACTGGTTATACATTTGCAAACTGGGAATATAACAAAACTGCTTATAACCCTGGCGATAATGTAAAGAACCTTACAAGCGAAGCTGAAACTCTTACTTTTGTTGCTATATGGAATCCAAACAAATATACAGTAACATTCAATGGCAACTTTGAAGGAGCAGAAGGCGCAACATCAAAAGAATTTATCTATGATGCTGATAGCAACGTTCTTGAAGGGGCTCTTACAAGAATTGGTTATACATTCCTTGGTTGGGATACAAACAGAAATGCAACAGTTCAAACATATGCTGCAGGTGCAAATGTTGGAAACACACTTTCAACTGGTGCAGATGTTGAACTTTATGCAATCTGGAAAGCTCACGAGTTTAAAGTTTCATATAACGGAAACGGAAGCACTGGTGGCGAAACAATGACTGCATCTACATTCACATATGATGCAATCAACACTCTTAAAACAAACACCTATGAAAGAAATGGTTATGCATTTGCTGGTTGGGCAACAAAAGCAGATGGCGAAGTTGTTTATGGCGAAAATGCAGACGTTAAAAACGATCTTTATACTGGTGAAAACAAAGAAACAACACTTTATGCTGTTTGGTCAAAAGGCCTTTCATCATATACTGTTGAATATTACAAACAAAATATTGATGGTTTATATCCTGAAACTGCTTCAGAATCAGCTTCAAGAAACGGCGAAACTGACACCGCTATTGAAGGTTCTGTATTTGAAGGATATAAGAAAACTATCGACGGTTTCACATTCTCAAGATATGAAACTTCAAACAAAGACAACTCTCTTGTTGTTAAGGGAGATGGTTCTCTCGTAATCAGATTCTTCTATTCAAGAAACGAATATAAACTTGTATTTGATGTTAACGTTCCTGATTCAATCACAAGCGTTAAACCATCAACTCCAGAAGCTTCAACAATCAAATTTGAAGAAGAAATTGGAGAAAGAGCAAATGTTTCTGTTGAAAGAATTGGATATACATTTGTTGGTTGGTTCTATGATGCAGACTTCACAAAAGAAGTTAAAGCAGCCGACACATTCAACTTCCTTGCAGACACAACTGTTTATGCAAAATATGCTGCAACCGAAGTTACATATACAGTTGAATATTATCAATATGGACTTGATAAAATAACTCCAACATTGGTAAAATCTGAATCTCCTAAAGCTTTGGCAGACACTACAATCACAGTTAACCCTGCTGAACCATATGACGGATTCAACACCCCTGATTCACAAGAACTTCTTGTAAGAGCAGATGGCACAAGTGTTGTTAAATTCTATTTCACAAGAAAAACTGTAACAATCAAATTGACATCTGGCACAGGTGTTAAAGATGTTTCATTGACTTCATCTGACAGTGAAATTGAAACTGTTGTTGATGGCTATAAAGTTGTATTTGGCGCATCAATCACTCTTTCACACACAATTGTTAATGGCTATACATTTGACAAATATGTTGTTATTGTTGGTGGCTCAGAAGAAGAAATTGAAGCAACATTCACAGTTGAAAACAAAGACTATGAAATCGTTGCAAAAGCAACAGCAAACACCTATAACCTTGTTTATAGAGCTGGTCTTGGCGAAGGTGCTGAAATTCCACAAACAATCACATTTGACACAAACTTCACAGTTGAAAGCGGTGCAGGATTCACAAGAAGTGGATATGAATTTGTTGGATTTGCATTCACACAAGATGGTGCTTCAAGCTTTAGTGCTGGTGAAAGCCTTTCAGTTTCAGAGTTTGTTAAAAAAGCTGTTGAAGCTGGTGCTATTGCGGGATATGACACAAAAGGAATTGTTCTTTATGCTATCTATGGTAAAGACACATTCTCTGTAACTTATCAATATGGCGCAGATGTAAAAACTGATAAATTCGAATTTGAATCAGAACAAGACTATAGAGGCTCTGACACATTTGCAAGAACCGGTTATACATTCACCGAGTGGCAAATTGTTGGTGGTGAAAAAGTTTTGGCTGGTGCAAGATTCACAGTTAAAGCTGAAAACATTGTTTTGGAACCTGTATGGGTTGCAAACAAATATACCGTAAAATTTGATAAGAATAAAGGAACACTCATTTCTGGAAAAACCGAAATGGCAGACCAAGAAATGACATATGACAAACTTGTTGCACTTTCAGAAAATGTATATGAAAGAACAGGTTACACATTTGGTGGTTGGAGCTTCAATTCTCAAACATATGCTGATAAAGCTGAAGTTTCAAACCTTACATCAGTTAAAGACGGAACTGTAATAATGGTTGCAATCTGGACTCCTAGAACTGATACAAAATATACAGTTTATCATGTTGTAATGATTCCTAAAGATATGACAACAACACCTTCTTCAGGATTCAACCCACATGACGGAGACAAGATTCTTGACGAATATACTGAAATTCTTCAAGGAACAACTGGCGCATCTGTTGATGTTTTAAAAACTTCTGAAGTTTATAAAACTGGTATCAAAGGCTACACATTCGATGCAGCCGGAACTGCAGGATATGGTAAAACTCAACAAACAATTGCTGCTGATGGTTCAACCGAATTCGTTCTTTACTATAAAGCAAACGAATATACATTGACATTTACTGATGCAAATGGTGAAAACCCAATTTCAATCAAATATCAATTTGCAACAAAAATTAACCTTCCACTTAACACATTCAAAAAGCCTGGTTACAGCTTTGCGGGTTGGAAAGTTGAAGGTGTTGAAGGTGTTATCGCTGATGGTGCTCTTTATGTTATCACTGATAAAGACGTAACATTCAAAGCAACATTCAAAGCAAACACTGTTAAAGTTACTCTTGACAAACAAGATGGAAATGGCGGAATTGACGAAATTTCTGCAACTTATGATTCAAAAATTGCTGATCTCGCTCTTTCTAACCTTCCAACAAGAGAAGGATATACATTTGCAGGTTACTATACCGAAGTTGGTGCAAAAGGAACAATGTTCTTTGACAATACTGGTAAAGTAAACAGTGCTCTCACAACTTGGGCATTTGAAAACGATGCAACATTATATGCTGCATGGACTGCAAATCCTTATACAATTACATTCAACCCTAATGGTGGTGAAGGTGGAACAGCAACACTTAAAGTGACATTTGCAAAGCAACCTTCAAACATTTCAGTTCCAACAAGAACTGGTTATATCTTCGCTGGATATTATGACGGAAACGTTAAATTCTTCGAAGATGATGGTTCTGTTTCAGAAAGAAATGGTTCAAAACTTTGGAACATTGCAAACGACATTGTTCTCCTTGCTTCTTGGAAAGAAACAACCTATACAGTTGAATATAACAAAAATGGTGCTGACGCAACTGGAACAATGGGTTCTTCAGAGCACACTTATGCAAAACCAAGCAAACTTAGCAAGAACTTGTTCACAAGAACTGGTTATGAATTTGCTGGTTGGAACACACAAGCAGACGGAACTGGCGAAAGCTTTGCAGATGAAGGACTTGTTTCAACTCTTGTTGCAGATGGAACAAGTGCAATCCTTTATGCTCAATGGGCTGCTAAAACTTATACAATCACACTTGTTGCAGATGGTGCTACATCTCAAGGCACAACCACAATTACTGTAACATTTGATGCTGAACCTGACAAAATTCCAACAGTTGCAACAAAAGAAGGTTATGACCTTTCAGGTTACTATACTGAAGTTGGCGGAAAAGGAACAAAAATCTTCAATGGAGACGGAACTTCAATCAACCCATGGAATATTGATGGCGAAAACATTAAACTTTATGCATACTTTACTGCAGACCAAGTTAATGTTACCGTTGAATATTATTTGATGAATCTTGATGGAACAACATATGTTCTTAAAGATACATTACCTGAAAAAGGCGAAGCTGATAAACAAGTTACATTTGCTCCTGCTAAAGAATATCCTGGATTTACAGCTCCTGCGAGCCAAGAAATCACTGTTAAAGCAGACGGCACAAGCGTTGTTAAATTTGAATATACAAGAAATAAATATTCAGTTACAATCAATAAAGGAACTGGAATTAGTTCAGCAACTCCATCAACTGGTTCTCTTGAAGAAAAATATTTCTTCGAAAGCCCACTTACAATTTCTGTAACAATGGTTGATGGTTATCGCTTCACTTCATTTGTTGCGGTTTCTGGTATCACCACAGACAAATTGACAGTTGAAGGAAAAACTGTAACATTCACGATTCCTGCAAGCGATGTTGTAATCAATGCAATTGCAACAGCAAACACATATAATGTTAAATTTGATGCAAACACTCCAGGAACATCAACAGTAACTGGAATGCAAGCAGATTTGCCTGCAACATTTGATCAAAATATCAAAGCAACTGAACTTGACAAACCAAGTGCAAAAGGATATGACTTTGTTGGTTACTCAACTGAAAAGACAATGAGTGACGAAACAAGAGTTACATATTCTTCTAAAAACTTGATTGCTAAACCAAATGATGACGGAACAAGTGCTATCACTGTTTACGCAATTTGGAAAGCAAGAACAGACACAAATTATACTGTTGAATATTATCAAGAATCATTGACAGGTGAATTTGTAAAAGTTGAAACTGAAACTGAAACAAAATCAGGAACAACTGATACACTTGCAACTGCTGTTATCAAAGAATATGTTGGATTCACTCACACAACCGAAGGTGGAGTTGAAAGCGGAAACATTTCTGCAGACGGCAACCTTGTTTTGATCGTAAGATATACAAGAAACAGTTATACAATCACATTCGACACAGCAAAAGGTTCAAAATCAGGAGACATGACATTCACTCTTGATGGCGCAACTTTAACTGGCGAAACAACAACAAAAACCGTTAAATATCAAGCACAAATTGGAACTCTTCCAGTTGTAGCTATCAATGGTTACACATTTGGAAGCTGGCTTGATGGACAAACAGAAGTAATTTCAACAACAATATTAGATGTTGCTGCTGACAAGACAATTGTTGCTTCATGGACAGCTAACACAAACACAACTTATAAGATTGAACACTATCTCGAAAACCTTGATGGAACATTTGATAGCAAAGCAAATCAAACAACAGACCATACAGGAACAACAGATACTGAAGCTGCAATAATCTCGATTAACGAACCTGGCTTCACATTTGATGAAGACAACGCAAACAACGTTAAGAACCTTACAATCAATGGAAATGGAACAACAGTTCTTAAACTTTACTATACAAGAAATACTGATGTTAAATATACCGTTGAATACTATTTACAAAATGTTGAACAAACAGAATTTGTTTTGAAAGCAGATGCAACAGAAACTGGTCTTACTGGCAAAACTGGTGCAACCGTTTCTGCAATCATCAAACCATTTGTTGGATTCACTCATGATGCTAAAAACGTAAATGCAAAAGAATCTGGAGCAATCGAAGGAAATGGCTCACTTGTTCTTAAAGTTTACTATACAAGAAACACATACACTGTAACCCTTAACAAACAAGGCGGAACAGAAGGAACAAGCACAATCAATGCTCTTTATGAATCAAAGATTGAAGCAATCACAATTCCTTCACTTGTTGGTCACACATTTGCTGGATACTTCACAAACACAAACGGACAAGGCACTCGTTACTTTGACGAACATGGTGCTGTTGACAGCAAATTGACAAACTGGACAATCACTTCAGACCTTGAACTTTATGCACATTTCACTGCAAACACATATAATGTTGTTCTTAACTCTACTGCAAACGGTGGTGAAACCGAAGATCAAAACATTGAAGTTGTTTATGGCGAAACATATTTAAGTCTTGCAGGAGTTAAAGCTGCAAAGATTGGTTATGTATTTGATGGTTGGTTCACAGAAATTGAAGGTGGAAAAGAAGTAAAATCAACTGACAGAGTTGAAATTACTAAAGACCAAACACTTTATGCACACTTCACAGCAAACACATTTAAAGTTTCATTCAATGCTAATAACGGAACAGTTGATGTTACTGAAATCACTGTTACATATGACAGCAAATATGGAACACTTCCAACACCTACAAGAACAGGTTATGAATTTGCTGGTTGGTTTACAAGTCTTACAGAAGGAACAAAAGTTGATGAAAACTCAACTGTTAAGACAGCTTCTAACCACACACTTTATGCACACTGGACACCAAAAGGTGACACTGCATTCACAGTTAAATATTTCTTGAGAAATCTTGACTCTAACAGACAAAATTTGGCAGAAACATATAACGAGCTTACAAGCATGCAAACAACAGGAAAGGGTGCAACTGCTGCACAAGCTGAAATTGAAAGCTTCAAAAAATCAATTACAGGTGCTGCATTCGTTGAATTCAAGACAAACCTTGAAGGCAACGACCTCACAATTGCTGCTGATGGAAGCCTTGTTGTATCACTCTATTACACAAGAAATGAATATACACTTTCATATGAAGCTGCAAACATTACTGGTGGAGAAATGGCAGCCGAAAAACGTTATTTCGGTTCTGCATTCGAAATCGCTGCAAACACATTTGAAAGAACTGGATACTCATTCGTTAACTGGGTTGTTAAAGGAACAGATACAACTGTTGAAGACAAAGCAGTTTATGAAATGGGTGCTGGAGATGTTACACTTGTTGCAACATTCAAAGCAAACGAATATACAGTAAGCTTTGCAAGCGTAAAACAAGAAGATTCTTCTGTTTCAAATATGCCTGCTTCAAGCATTACAATGACATTTGATGCAACTGTTACAGCAGTTGTAGATAAAGCTCCAACAGCAACTGGCTATACATTTGCTGGTTGGTTCACCGAAGATGCTGCTGGATCACTTCTTGCTGGCACAGACGGAAAATTTGTTAACCTTGATGGTTATATTGAAGGCGGTAAATGGGTTAAAGCTGAAAATGTTACACTCTTTGCAAGATTCAATGTTAACCTCTATACAATTGTTATCAAAGCAGACGGCGGTTCATTCGCTGAGCTTGCTGGTTGGACAATTGGTGCAGACAAAGCAACAGCAACAAAATCTGGAATCGCTTTTGCAACAACAATTGGAACTCTTCCAGAAGCAACAAGAACTGGTTACATTTTTGCAAACTATGTTGACAAAGTTGGCAACGTTGTTACAGCAACAAGCAAAAACCTTGCAACCGAAAATAATTCAACCGTAGAGTTAACTGCAACATGGACAGCTCGTCAATTCACTGTTACATTCAATGCTAATGGTGGATCTGTTGAAGAAACAAGCAGAACTCTTACATTTGCAAAAACATATGGAACTCTTCCAGAAGCAACAAGAACTGGTTATACATTTGGTGGTTGGTTCTTTGAACAAATTGCTGATAATGCAAGCATTCTTGATAAGACTAAAGTTGAAGAAGCAACAGAAGTTACAATTGCTGAAAACCACACAATCTATGCTTATTGGACAGCAAACAAATATATCGTTAAATTCAACAAGAACACTCCAAGTGGGGTTGAAGAAAGCGATGTAAGTGCAGTTCCAACAGACATTACTGCAACATATGATCAAGCAATCAGCACAGCTGATCTTGGATCATTAACAGCTCCTGGTTATACATTCGAAGGTTGGTTCACAGCAAAAGTTGGCGGAAATAAAGTTACAGCTGCAACAACAAACCTTGCAACAGAAAATAACGCAGAAGTAAATCTCTTTGCTCATTGGACTGAAAACACAGATACAACATATAAAATTGAAACCTATGTTAGAAATCTTGATGGTGCAAACAAACTTGCAGGCGAATATACACTTCTTGACACTGAAAATTTGACAGGAACAACAAATGCAACAGTTGATGCAAAACTTGTTTCTAAATATTTCACAAACGGAATTCTCAACATTCCTGGAAGACAAGTTGAAGAAGGAACATACACTGCAACAATCGATCCTAAAGGAAACACAACAATCAGAGTTAACCTTACAAGAATTGCTTATAAAGTAACTCTTAATGGTGGAGCTGGAATTGAATCTGTTTCTGTTAAGGACTATGCTCTTACAAACGGAAGTGAAAACTTCTATTCAGGAGCAACAATCACAATTGAAGCCGTTGTTAAAACTGGTTATACTTGGAGAAACTGGACAGGAGATAAAACTCTTTCAGTTAAAGCTTCAAAAATCACAATTGAAAGTGAAACAATCACTCTTACAGCAAATGCAACAGCAAACAATATTAAAGTTACACTTGATGCAACAACCGATGGTGGAACTTGCTCAATCCCAAGCATTACTGTTACATATGATCAAGCATATGGAACAATCCCAACCCCAACAAAAGTTGGATATGGATTTGACGCTTGGTATCTTGATAAAGAATTCAACAACAAAGTTGAATCTTCAACAATAGTTAAAACTGCAAATGACCATACACTTTATGCTCATTTCAGTGTTAACAAATATACAGTTTCAATCTCAGTTAAACCTGAAGGAAAGGGAACAACAACTGGAAATGGTGGATATGACTATAACGAACCTGTAACCGTAACTGCAACAGCAGAAGCTGGTTATCATTTCGTTAAATGGACAGACGGTGAAGGACATGATCGTTCAACCGATGCAACATATACATTCAATATGCCAGCTGACAACCTTAACCTTGTTGCTAACTTTGAAATTGATAAATATACGGTTAATGTTTCAAGAATTGGAGCAACTGCTGGTGGAACAATTGGTATCGGTTCACTTGCAACTCCTGAAGTATTAACACAATCTAATGTTGAATTTAACAGCACAATCAACCTTTATGCAAAAGCATATGATGGTTACACTTGGGGTGGTTGGTTCAGTGATGATGCTGGAACAGTTGCTCTTAAAGTTACTGCCGCTGAAGGATATGATGTTTACACAATCCCTGCACAATCTGCAAATGGTGCAACAATCAACCTTTATGCTAAGTTCACAGAAAACAAATATACAATCACATTTGATGGCAACAAACCAACAAATGCATCAAACAACGTAAGTGAAAGCTCAGAAATGGGAACACTTAATCCACTCTATACAGCAGAAGTTGTTTTGACAAAGAATACATTCAGCCTTCTTGGTTGGACATTCACAGGTTGGAACACACAAGCTGATGGAACTGGAACAAGATTTGATGATCAAGAAAAAGTAAGCAAACTTGCAAAAGAAAACAATGCAATTGTAACTCTTTATGCAATTTGGCAAGCTAACACCTATAGCGTTGGATTTGTAGGAAATGCTCCTGCAGACACAGCTGTTGGTTCACTTCCAACAAACATCAGTGTTACATTTGACAGTGCTTTCGTTTCAACAATTGCAACCGTAAGTGTTAACGGTTACACATTCGATGGTTGGTTCACAACTGAAAATGTTCGTGTAACTGACAGAGCTGGAAAAGTTCAAACAAACGTTGAAGGCTATATCACAAACGGCAACTGGACAAGAGATGAAGGTGCAACATTCAAAGCAAACTGGGTTGCAAACGAATATACAATCACAATTGATGGTAAAGGCGGAAGTTTTGGTGAATTAGCAGGTTGGACAATTTCAGAAGACTTAGTTTCAATCTCAACAACTGTTGAATATGCAAAAGCAATTGGAACTCTTCCAACTGTTTCAAAAACAGGATATACATTCGCTGGATACTTCACAACTGAAAAAACAGACACAACTGCATTAGGCACAAGAATCTATGAAACAAGCAAGAATCTTGCATATAGTGGAACTGTTAAAGCTGAAGCAAGATACACTGCAAACACATTCAAAGTTCACTTTGATTCTAACAAAGGCACAGCGTCAACAAGCATTGTTGGTTCAATGGAAGATATCACTCTTACATTTGATAAAGAATACACATTGCCTTCAAACGGATTCACTCTTGAAGGTTATGCATTCCAAGGTTGGAGCAATAGTGTTTCAGGTTCTGTAGCATATACAGATGGAAAGACTCTTGAAGTTTCTGAAGTAAACCTTCTTTACTTGGGCGCAACAGGAAATGATGTAACATTCTATGCAATTTGGACTGCAAAAGAATATACAATCACATTTGTTGGCGGAGACCACGGAACATATAGCAGCACAAAATCTGTAACCTTTGATGGAGAAATCGGTACTCTTCCAGACGGTTCAGAAATTACAATTGCTGCTGGTTATAAATTCGTTGGTTGGTTCACAGCAGATGGAACAAAAGTTGAAGAAACAACAAAAGTTACAGTTGCTGGACCACAAACCTTCACTGCTCACTATAAAGAAAAAGATGGTATTGCATATACAATTATTTATGAAATTCGAAACCTTACTGATAACAAAACTCTCGGCTCAGGTTACACAGAATTTGATAGACAAACATTATATACAACGACTGGCCAACTTATTAATCCTAAAGACGTTTCAAAATATTTTGCAAATAGTTCATTCGATCAGACAACTCTTCCTGGAAGAACATTTGTAGATGCTTCTGAAGCAGTTAAAATTGCTGGTGATGGATCAACAACCTTCACAATCAGATTCACAAGACAACAATTCACTGTAGATCTTACAGCTGGAAAAGGTATCTCAGCAGTAAGTGGTGCAGACACCTATTACTATGGTGCTGAAGTAACAATCAGCGCAACAGTAAAAGATGGTTATGCTTGGAAGAACTGGACAGGAAGTTCACAACTTGCAGAACAAACATCAACAATCACAATTGGTGCTGAAAACGTTTCATTCACTGCAAATGCAACTGCAAACAAATATACAGTTACACTTAATGCAACTGCAAATGGCGGAACTCCTGAAACTCAAACTCTTGAAGTTACATTTTATGGAACCTATGCCGGAATTGAAGCATTAACAGCTTCTAAGACTGGTTGGCATTTCGATGGTTGGTTCACAGCTGAAAATGGTGGAGCTAAAGTTACTGATGCAAGTGTTGTAACAAAAGCTGATAATCATACACTTTATGCTCAATTCACAATCATCAAATATGCATTGATTCTTGAAGTTGACCCAACTGCAGGCGGAACAGTTTCTGGTGCTGGTTCATATAACTATAACTCAAAAGCTAAAGCAACTGCCACTGCAAATGATGGTTACCACTTCATTGAATGGCAAACAAAAGACGGCAAACAAGTTGCAACAACTGCAAGTTACGATGTAACAATCCCAGTTGGCGGAATCACACTTGTTGCTAAATTTGAAAAAGACACCTATACAGTTAAAATTGTAAAATCTGGTGCAACTGCTGGTGGAACAGCTTATATTGGAACTGCTGGAACAACATCTGTTTCTGCTAAATTCGAAGATGCTCTTATACTTGGATATACAGTAAACACTGGTTATACATGGGTTGGATATGATGTTACATTAACTGACGGAAAATATATCGTTCCAGCACAAGCAAAAGATGGTGACACAATCACAATCATTGCAACATGGTCTGAAAATGGCTATACAATCGCATTTGATTCAAACAAACCAACAACTGCTTCAACAACAATTGGTGGAACAACAACATCAATGACAATGAGCTATACAACTTCAAAAGCTCTTTCAAAGAATGGATATACACTTCCTGGATATACATTCAAAGGTTGGGCTGTTGAAAGCGACAAGACAACTGTTGTTTATACAGACGAAAAAGTTGTTGAAAAACTTTCAACCGTAAATGAAGCTGTTGTTACACTTTATGCCGTATGGCAAGCAAACGAATATACAGTTTCATTCAACGGAAACACTCCTGCAGATTCAAGTGTTAAAGGAACACAAGCAAGTGTTACAGTTACATTTGACACTGCAAACAACATTTCTAAATTTGCTATTCCTACAGCTTCTGGATATGCATTCCTTGGTTACTTCACAGCAGAAACTGCTGGAACAAAGGTTGCCGAAGCAGATGGAACCGTTCTTGCAAACGTTTCTGGATTCATTACAGAAAGCAAATGGACAAAAGTTGGCGGTGCAACATTCTATGCACAATGGCAAGCAAACGGATACTCAATCGCATTTAACAAAAACGATGCAAAAGCAACCGGAACAATGGATAATCTCAATGCAACATTTGCAAAAACAGTAACTCTTACTGCAAACAAATTTAAACTTGTTGGTTATACATTCCAAGGTTGGGCAACATCAGAAACTGGAAAAACTGTTGAATATGCAGATAAGGCTGAAGTAAAGAACCTTACAACAGAAGGAACCTTCAATCTCTATGCAATTTGGAAAGCAAACACTTATAAAGTAACATTTGATGGAAACGGTGGTTCAGCTTCACTTGAAAGCAAAACTGTTACATATGATGCAAAATATGGAGAACTTGCTTCTGCAACAAGAACCGGTTATGAATTTGCTGGTTGGTTCACCGATGCTAACAACGGAACAGCTGTTACAGCAGATGAACCTGTTCAAATTACAACTGATATCACACTTTACGCTCATTGGACTGCACACACATATACTGTAAAATTTGATGTTAATACACCTTCTGGTGTTTCAATTGATAAAATCACTGGATATCCAGTTGCAGACATTGCTGCAACCTATGACAAAGCACTCAGCACAAATGATCTTGCATCATTAACTGCACCTGGCTATGAATTCGTTGGTTGGTTCACAGCAAAAGATGGCGGAAAAGAAGTTACAGCTACAACAACAAACCTTACAACTGAAAATAAGAAAGTTGTTACAATCTTTGCTCGTTGGACAGTGAAGACCAACACGGAATATAAAGTTGTAACAAAAGTAAGAGAACTTGCAACTGCAACAACTCTTGCGGACACATATTCAGTTCTCGACACTGAAACATTGACAGGAACAACAAATGCAACTGTTGATGCAACAGTAGTTTCAAAATACTTCACAAATGGAAAACTCAATCTTGCCGGAAGACTTCTTGCTGACGATCAAACTTTGACAGCAACAATCAATCCTAACGGAACAACTGTTATCGAAGTTTTACTTACAAGAGCGACCTATTCAGTAACTCTTACTGCCGGAAAAGGTATCTCTGCAGTAACTGGTGCTGGTTCAGCATATTACTATGGTGCAACAATCGCAATTGGTGCAACAGTAGAAACTGGTTATACATGGGCTGGTTGGACCGGATCAATCAGTGGTCTTTCAGACAAAGAAACAAGCTTCACTCTTGGTGCAAGCAATGTAACACTTACTGCGAATGCAACTGCAAACATATATACAGTTACACTCAATGCAAACGGTGGAACACCTGAAACTCAAGAGATTCAAGCAACATTCGATAAGACATATGGAACTCTTCCAACTGTTACAAGAGAAGGTTACGCATTTGGTGGCTGGTTCTTCACTAAGTTTGCAGACAATGCAGACATTGGAACCGAAAATCCTGTAACTAAAGACTCAACTGTAAAAACAGCAGAAGATCATATCCTTTATGCTTATTGGACAATCAATAACTATAAAGTTAACGTAAGTGTAAGCCCTGCAAGCACTGGTAATGTTACAGGTGCTGGAAGCTATAACTTCAATGCAAGCGTAACATTAACCGCAACAGCAAACGAAGGCTATCACTTCAAGAACTGGTCAAATACAAATGGTGTTGTTTCTGAAAAGACAACTTACACCTTCACAATGCCAGCTGGTGATGTAAATCTTACTGCTAACTTTGAAATTGATACTTATACAGTTAACGTTATCGCAATCGGAAACGGAACAGCTGGTGCACAAATCGGTATCGGTGCAATCGGAACTGCTTCTGTAAACCCTAACTATAACGAAAACATCAAACTTTTGGCATCAGCAAAAGCTGGATACACCTTCAATGGTTGGTTCAGTGATGATGCTGGAACTAATAAACTTACATTGACAGATGGTTCTTACATCGTTCCTGCACAATCTGCAAATGGTGCAACAATCAATCTCTATGCTAAGTTCACAGCAAACACCTATGCCGTAAGCTTCAATGCTAATGGCGCAACAGTTACAAGTGCAATTGCTCCTATCACAGCAACATATGGCTCAACAGTTGCAATCCCAACTGTAACTGGAAAATTCGCAAAGACAGGTTATACATTTGCTGGTTGGAACACAGACAGCAAAGCAACCGCTGAAATTGCTGGACTTACAGGAACAATCAATGTTTCAGACTTTGTAACAAAAGTTAACATTGCTTCACCTTATGCTTCAACTTCAGTAGAACTCTTTGCAATTTGGACTGCAAACACCTATACAGTTAAATATGTAACTGCTGGTGGTTCAGCAATCGCAGATATCACTGCAACCTATGACCAAGCTTATAGCTTTGGCACAACATCAAGAACTGGTTACACATTCAAAGGCTTCACTGCAACAGGTCTTAACACTTCAACAGCTAAATATGGTAACGGAACAACTTGGACAACTTGGTCTGACGGATCCGTTAAAGTTGAAGCTGACAAGTTCATGAACCTTGCAACAGGCGGAATTGTAACTCTTACAGCTTCTTGGGAAGCTAATGGAGACACAGCTTATACTGTTAACCATTATCAACAAAACCTTGATGGTAAAACTTGGGCAGATGCAATCCCAAGAAACAAAAAGGGCGTTTCAGATTCTACAATCACTATTGAAAGTGTAAAAGAAACCTTCACAGGATTCACATATTCTAGATATGAAACTAACCTTCCAGAAAATGCTCTTACAATTTCTGCAGATGGCTCACTTGTAATCAGCATCTACTATATCAGAAACACATATAACGTTCGTTTCAATGCAAATAAACCTGAAACAGACGGAACTGTTTCTGGACTTAATGCAGACATTAATGGTGTTAAATATGGTGCAGAACTTTCTGCAAATGCTCTTGCAACCCCATCACTTGTAGGTTATACATTCAAAGGTTACTTTAAAGATACAGCTGGAACTGGTGATGCTGTTACTAACAAATCAACATCATTGACAGCTGAAGCTGGTGTAACAGTTAATGTATATGCAAAATGGGAAGCAAACAAATATACTGTTCACTTTAACGGAAACACACCTGCTGGCCTTACAGCAGCTGACGTAAAGAACGTTCCTTCAGACTTGACAGCAACATATGATAAAGCTCTTGGAGAAATTGGAGATGCAACAGCTTCTGGATACACATTTGCTGGTTGGTTCACAACCGCAACTGCTGGAACAAAAGTTACTGCAACAACAAAGAACCTTGTAGCTTCTGGAGAAACAACAGTATATGCTCATTGGACAGCAAAAAGATATTCTGTAACACTTTACACATATTTGAAAGTTGGCGACAATGCTGCTGCAGCAGACACCGAAAATGTTGGTGGAACTGTTACAGGTGCTGGTGAAGTTGACTTTAACAAGACAACAACAATCACAGCAACAGCAAAAGCTGGATATCACTTCGTTGCATGGTTCGAAGGAAACGGAGTTTCTGTTCAATATAGTGACAAAGCTTCTGCTTCAACTGCAAACATGACAACTTCTGGTCTTTCATATACAGCACTCTTCGAAGCAAACAAATATACAGTTATCTTCGATGCTAAACCTGGAAAGATTGGATCAGAATCAACAGTTTCTAAAGTTTTGACTTATAGCATTTCATATGCTTGCGGATCACTTCTTGAAGAACTTCCAACCTTGGCTGGATATGACTTCACATTCTTCACAGACAAAGATGGAAACGAATATAAGACAAGTGACAATCTCACAAATCTTACAACACAAAACAACGGAACAGTAACACTTACTGCAAACTATGCTGTTCATAGCAACTATACAGTTAAAGTTTCTGCAGAACATGGAAATGCAAAAATCACACAAGTTAACGGTGATGTTCTCACAACTGCAGTAACAGAAAAAGCTGGAGTTATCTATGATAAGCGTGTAACCGTTGAAGCAACAAAAGTTGCTGGATATCACTTTGATGGTTGGTATACTTCAGGAAGCAAGATTACTGGCGCAACTGAAACATACAGCTTCAATATGCCAGCACTTGGCTCTGCATCAGGAACATATGAACTCGTTGCAAAATATGTTGCAGACGAATATACATTGGCTCTTACAGTTGTAACAAAATCTAACGGCACAGTTGATTCAGCAAACGTTGGTGGAACTGTTACAGGTGCAAGCACATATACATTCGGAACAACTGCAACTCTTGGTGCTACAGTAAACACAGGATATACATTCGCTGGTTGGTTCACAAATGCAAGCTGCACAACAGCAGCTTCTGTGAAAGACGGCAAATATACAATTCCTGCACAAAGTGCAAACGGTGCAACAATCAACCTTTATGCACTCTTCACTGCAAAAGCATTCACAGTAACATTCAATGCAAATGGTGGAACACCTCCAACTGGAACAACTACAGTTTACTATAACTCAACCTATGGTAAACTTAACACTGTAACAAGAACAGGCTACTATTTCACAGAATGGAACACAGCAAAAGATGGAAATGGAACAAAAGTGACTGCATCTTCTAAAGTTACAATCACTGCAAACCAAACACTCTATGCTCAATGGACTGCTAACACTTATACAGTTGTATATGACGGTCTTACAGACGTTTCTGCAACTGGAAAATATACAGAATCATTCACAACAAATGCTGGAACTGCAATTGACACAGTTAATGACGGATTCCACTTTTTTGGTTGGACTCTTGTAAAACCTGAAAGTGTTGGAAAAGGTTCTGCAACATATGGTCGTGGAAATGAAGTTACATTTGCAGACATCGCAGCAAAAGCTGGAATGCTTGCTGGAAAAGAAGATGGATACACTATTACACTTTATGCTGTATATAGTGCAAACGCTTATACACTTGAATATGCTTCTGCATATCCAACATTCGCTGGAACAAAAGCTAACGAAACAACAGTAGAAAGCTTCACATATTCAGCAGATGGAAAAATCACTCTTAAAGGTGACATCTTCAGCTATACTGGAGCAACAATCACTGGTTGGAACCTTAACAGTGCTAACACATATGAAAAGGCAACATCGGTTAAGATTGCAGACATTCTCAGTGCAGCTGGACTTCTTAAGACAAACAAAGGAACAGTTACACTTTCTGCTGTTTGGACACAAAACAAATATTCTCTTACAATCACAGACAGATTTGTTGGCGCAAATGGAACTCTTACAACCGGAACAACTGGTGGAAGCGTTTCAGGTGCTGGAACAGACTATTTCTATACACAATCTGTAACATTGAAAGTTACAGCAAAAGATGGATATGAATTTGCCGGACTTTACACTAACTCTTCTTGTCAAACAGCTTTGACAACAGGACTTACAGTTGTAACAGAAGGACAAGAATACACATTCAAGATGCCTGCTTCAAACACAACAATCTATGCTAAGTTCGAGATTCAAAAATACACTCTCACAGTTAACAACTATGTAAAATATGGTTCTGAGAGTGCAACAAAATCTGATGTTGGATTTACAAGTTTCTCTGGTGCAACATTCACTGGAGCAAACGGAGTTTATACAACTAAGGTTACATTTGGTCAAACATTAGACCTTACTGCAACCGCAAAGAGCGGATATACATTCGCTGGTTGGTATGTTGGTGATGGTGTAACTGGAACTGTAACAACAGAAACCCTTACAACCGCAGCAATGCCTTCAACTGGACTTGTATATTCAGCACTCTTCACTGCAAATTCATATACTTTAACTCTTAAAGCATATGTAAAAGTTGGAACAAGTGCAACCGCTCAAGAAAGCACAGTTGGTGGAACAGTTTCAGGTGCTGGTTCTGTTATCCTTACAAAGACAACTTCAATCACAGCAACTGCAAAATCTGGCTTCACATTCACTGGTTGGTTCGTTGGAACAGACTTCACTAAAGAAGCTGCAGAAACAACCGCAACAATGACAACTGCTGCAATGACAACTGCTGGTCAAACATACAGTGCACTCTTCACTGCAAATCATTATACAGTAACCGTTCATAATGGTGCTGGAAACGGAACTGTTGGCGTTGGTGCAACTGGAACAACAGCAAGTGGATCATTCTTCGTTGTAACAAGTGCTCTTGAAACACAAAACGTTACAATCAATGCTGTTGCTGAAACTGGTTACACATTCGTTGGCTGGTTCACAGATTCAGCTCTCAGTGCTTCAGCTTCAACTCTTGCAACATATACATTTGCAATGACAGCTGGAAACAAAGACTTCTATGCTAAGTTCACAGTAAACAAATATACAATCACCTTTAACAGCAATAAACCTGCTGGAGCAACAAATAATGTTACAGGTTCAACAGCTTCTCAACCAATGACCTATGACATTGCTGAAACTCTTAATGCAAACGGATTTGAGCTTGTTGGTTGGACATTTGCAAACTGGAACACAGCAGCTGCTGGAACTGGAACAAAATATGACAACGAACAAGAAGTAAGCAAGCTTAATGCAACAGACGGCGGAGTTGTAAACCTTTACGCTCAATGGACTGCTAACTCATACACAATCATCTTTAACAGCAATAAACCTGCCGGAGCTTCAACAACAATGGCTGGCTCAATGGCTAACTTGCCAATGACCTATGACACTGCAAAAGCTCTTACAGCAATTGGCTTCACTCTTCCTGGATATCACTTCCTTGGTTGGGCAACAAGTGAAGACGGCAATAAAGTTTATGATAATGGTGAAGAAGTTAACAACCTTGTAACAAGCGGAACATTCAACTTGTATGCTAAGTGGGCAGCAAACACCTATACCGTTGAATATAATGTAAACGGCGGAACAGGAACAACTGCTTCATCAACACATACATTTGATACTGCAAAAGCTCTTACAGCAAACGGATTTACAAAAACTGGTTACTCATTTGCTGGTTGGAACACTCAAGCAGACGGAAAAGGAACTGGTTATGCAGATAATACTTCTGTTCTTAACCTTACAACCACAAACGGCGGAAAAGTTACACTTTACGCTCAATGGGGAACAAAAACATTTGATGTTGCATTTGACCCTAACTATACTGGTGCAACAGTAACATCAAAAACCTTCACATATGATTCAACTTCAAACACTCTTGCTGGAAAACCTACAAGAACTGGTTATACATTCCTTGGTTGGGATACAGACAAGGCTGCAACTGAAGCAACATACAGTGCAGGTCAAAACATTGGCAACACCTTCTATAACGATGGTGCTGGCGCAACACTCTATGCTATTTGGAAACTTAACAGCTTCAATGTTAAAGTAACTGTTGGTGCAAATGGTTCAGCCGCAGCTTCTGGAACAACAATTTCAGTTGGCGGTTCAACACTTTATGTCGCAGAATCAACTGTAACAATCACCGCAACCCCTAACGCAGGTTACAGCGTGAATGCAATTACAGTTACAGCTCCAACAAGTGGCGTTACACTTTCTGGAACTGGCAACACAAGAACATTTAAAATGCCAACACAAGCTGTTGAAATTTCAGTAACATTCAAAGCAAATACATATACAATTGCATTTGCTGGAAACAAACCTTCAACTGCATCTAATGATGTTAAAGACGTTCCTGATACAATTTCTGTAACATATGCAGGAAAAGTTGGAACACTTAAATCTCCATCTCTTGTTGGTTGGACATTTAATGGTTGGTTCACAGCTGCTTCAAGTGGAAAACAAGTTAAAACTGGTGACACTTATACAACAGTTGGAAACACAACACTTTATGCACACTGGACTGCAAACACCTATACCGTTGTTTACAATGGAAATGGTGAAACATCTGGTTCAACTGCTTCATCAACACATACATATGATGTTGCTAAGAACCTTACAGCAAACGGATTTGTAAAAACTGGTTACTCATTCGCTGGTTGGGCAACAACCGAAACTGGTGCTGTTGCATATGCAAATAGCGCATCAGTAAAGAACCTTACAGCAACTGCTGGTGGAACAGTTACACTTTATGCTAAGTGGACAATTCATAAATATAACTTGACTCTTGCAATCACAAAGAATGCAAGTGGAACACTTCTTGGAAATGCATTCATTTCTAAAGTTGGCTCAACAACACTTACTGGAACAACAAATACATCTTATAGTTCAATTGAATATGGAACAAAGATTACAGTAAATACAACCAATTCTGTTGCGGGATACCACTTCACTAAGTGGACTGGTGCCGGCTTGACAGATAGCACAAGTTCAACTTATGAATTTACAATCCCTGCACAAAGCAAAGATGGTGTAACATACACTCTTACAGCACACTTCGAAATTGACACTTATACAGTCAATGTTGCTGCAAAATCATTCAGAAATGGAACCGAAGCTGAAGTAGCTGGACAACAAGTAGGAATTGGAAAAGCTGGAACAATGTCACAATCTGTAACATATGGTCAAAGCCTTACACTTGTTGCAACTGCAAAAACTGGTTACTCATTCGCTGGTTGGTTCACAAACGAAGCATGCACAACTTCTGCTGGTGTTACAAGTGGAGCATATACAGTAACAGATCACACAAACGGATCAAGTTACACAATTTATGCTAAGTTCACAGCAAACACCTATTCAATTGCATTTGACGGCAATAAACCAACAAATGCATCAGGTAATGTGACAGTTCCTTCAACAAAAACTGGTGTTGTTTATGACACAGCTGTTGGAACACTTGACAATGCAACTCTTAAAGGTTATACATTCGGTGGTTGGTTCACAACAAAGATTACTGCTGGTGCTGACACAACCGGAAAGACAAAAGTTACATCTGCAAGCACAAACCTTGCAACAAGCGGAACAGCAACAATCTATGCTTACTGGACAGTAAATACATATACAGTAATTGCATATCCTAACGGCGGAACATTTGGAACAACCACTGGTTGGACAGATGGAACCGAAGCTGGAACAAAACAAAAAACTGTAACTTATGATGCAACCTATGGAACACTTCCAGCAGTTACACGAACTGGTTACACATTTACAAGTTGGAACACTGCTTCAGACGGAACAGGTTCAACAATCGCAGCTGATACAAAAGTATCAATCACTGCAACTCTCAAGATTTATGCTCAATGGACTGAAAACACTTATATAGTTGCATTTGATGGAAACAAACCATCAACAGCAACTGGAACAGTTGGAAACATTCCTGAAACAAAAACCGGCATTAAATATGAGACAACAGCAGTTGGAACACTCAAAACTCCAACTCTTACCGGTTGGACATTCAATGGATGGTTCACTGCAAAAACAAACGGAACAAAAGTTTTGGAAACATCAACAAAACTTACAACCGAAAATGGTGCAACTGTAACACTCTATGCTCAATGGACTGCACATACATATACTGTAAAATTTGATGGAAACGCTCCAACAGGTAACACTGCTTCAAACGTTCCTACAAATTTGGCAGCAACTTACGATGTAGCTCTTGGAACTCTTGGAACTCCAACAATTCCAGGATATAAGTTTGACGGTTGGTTCACTCTTGCAACTGGTGGAACAAAAGTAGATTCAACAAGCAAGAACCTTACAACCACAAACAATGGCTCAGTTACACTTTATGCTCATTGGACTGCAAACACCTATACACTTACAGTAAATGCAAACGGCGGAACATTTAATTCTGTTCCAGAAGGTTGGTCAACTCCTGCAAGTGAAAAGACTTCAACAACAGTAACCTATGACAAAGCAATTGGATCACTTCCAAGCTTGTCAAGAGCTGGATATTCATTCACTGGTTACAGCGATGGATACACAGCTGCAACAGTTTACAGAGTTGCTGGAAATAAAGAAATTACAGCTCAATGGAAACTTAACAGCTATACAGTTACTGTAACTGCTTCAACTGGCGGTTCTGCAACAGTAGCTGGCGAAACAGGCAAGACTGTTGTAATTGATGGAACAACCTATTACTATCATGGTTCAACCGTAACAATTACAGCAACAGCTTCAACTGGTTATCACTTCGTTAACTGGCTTGTTGCTGAAGGTGGAGCTGCAGTTGCAGACTCAAGTGTTGGTGGAACAACCTACACTAAGGCAAATGCAACTTACAAATTCACAATTTCAGCAAACAGAACATTCTATGCTGTATTCGCACTTAACACATACACCGTTCACTATAACGGAAACGGAAACACTGCTGGTTCAACCGCAAATTCAAGCCACGTTTATGGAACCGAAAAAGCTCTTACAGCAAACGGCTTCACAAAGACTGGTTATACATTCGCAGGTTGGGCAACAAGTGCAGCTGGTTCAGTTGTATATGCAGATAAGGCTTCTGTAAAGAATCTTACAACTGTAAACGGCGGAACATTTGAATTGTATGCTAAGTGGACTGCAAATAAATATAAAGTTGTATTCGCTGCAAACGGCGGAACCTTAACAGGAACAACTTCATTTGTTGCAGCATATGACACAAGCTATACAATCAACAAATACGTTACAGCTGCTTCAAGAACAGGATACACATTCGCTGGATTCACCTTTAATGGAACAACATATCTATTGACAAGCTCATTCAAGAACTTGAATACTGGTATTGATCCTGCAACAGCAGATGCATCAATTCCTGCAGCAAACACTGTAACACTTACAGCACAATGGTCTGCAAACAAATATAAAGTTGTGTTCGCTGCAAACGGCGGAACCTTAACAGGAACAACTTCATTTGTTGCATACTATGGAACAACCTATACTGTAAACAAATATGTTACAGCTGCTTCAAGAACAGGATACACATTCGCTGGATTCACATATGGTGGAACAACATATCTATTGACAAGCTCATTTGCAAGTTTGAACAATGGTGTAAATCCATCAACAGCAGATGCATCAATTCCTTCAGCAAACACTGTAACATTTACAGCTCAATGGACTGCAAACACCTATACAGTAATTGCATATCCTAACGGCGGAACATTTGGAACAACCACTGGTTGGACAGATGGAACCGAAGCTGGAACAAAACAAAAATCTGTAACTTATGATGCAACCTATGGAACACTTCCAACAGTTACACGTTCTGGTTATACACTCCAAAGTTGGAACACTGCTTCAGATGGAACAGGTTCAACAATTGCAGCTGATACAAAAGTATCAATCACTGCAACTCTCAAGATCTATGCTAAGTGGTCTGCAAACAAATATAAAGTTGTATTTAATGGCAACGGTGGAACTCTTACAAAGACAACTGCCCTTGACACCAACTTCAGCTTTATCGCAAGATATGGAACAACTTATACAATCAGCACATATGTTACTGGTGGTTCAAGAACAGGATACACATTTGCTGGCTTCACATATAATGGAACAGCCTATACAGTTTCAAGCACATTTGAAAACTTGAACAATGGTGTAAACCCATCAACTGCAGATTCAGATATTGCAGCGGCAAACACTGTAACATTTACAGCTCAATGGACTGCAAATAAATATACTGTAATTGCATATCCTAACGGCGGAACATTTGGAACAACCACTGGTTGGACAGATGGAACCGAAGCTGGAACAAAACAAAAATCTGTAACTTATGATGCAACCTATGGAACACTTCCAACAGTTACACGTTCTGGTTATACACTCCAAAGTTGGAACACTGCTTCAGATGGAACAGGTTCAACAATTGCAGCTGATACAAAAGTATCAATCACTGCAACTCTCAAGATCTATGCTAAGTGGTCTGCAAACAAATATAAAGTTGTATTTAATGGCAATGGTGGAACTCTTACAAAGACAGCTGCCCTTGACACAAACTTCAGCTTTATCGCAAGATATGGAACAACTTATACAGTTGAAACATACATTACAGCTGTTTCAAGAACAGGATACACATTTGGTGGCTTCACATTTGGTGGAAAGGCTTATCAATTGGATAGCACATTCAGTAATTTGAGCATTGGTGAAAACCCATCAACTGCTGATGCTTCAGTAACAACAACTGTAACACTTAAAGCTTCATGGACTGCAAACAAATATACCGTTGTTTACGATGCAAATGGTGGAACAGGAACAACTGCTTCATCAACACATACATATGATGTTGCTAAGAGCCTTACAGCAAACGGATTTGCAAAAACTGGCCATTCATTCGCTGGTTGGGCAACAAGTGCTACTGGCTCAGTTGCATATGCAGACAAAGCTTCAGTAATAAACCTTGTTACTGATCCTAAGTCAGATGGAACAAGCAGATTCACACTTTATGCTAAGTGGACTGCAAACACTTACAAGATTACATTTAATGGCAATAAACCAACAAATGCTTCTGCAAGTGTAACAAATGTTCCTGCAACAATGAATGTAACATATGGTGGAACAATCGGAACACTTGGAACTCCAACTCTTACTGGTTGGTCATTCTTTGGTTGGTTCGATGCTGAATCAAATGGTTCAAAAGTTAAATCTGGAGACCCATATGAAACAGCATCAGACATTACACTTTATGCACAATGGACTGCAAACACCTATACAGTTGAATATAAAGGAAACGGTGCAACATCTGGTTCAACTGCTTCATCAACACATACATATGATGTTGCTAAGAACCTTACAGCAAACGGATTTGCAAAAACTGGCCATTCATTCGCTGGTTGGGCAACAACCGATACTGGTGCTGCTGTATATGCAAATAGCGTATCAGTAAAGAACCTTACAACAACTGCTGGCGGAACAGTTACACTTTATGCTAAGTGGACCGCAAATAGATTTAACATCAAATTTAACGAGAACTACAGTGGCGGAAAAATAACAGAAAAAGAATTTACATATGGCGTTGCTGGAACTGCTCTTGCTGCTCCAACAAGAAAAGGATATAACTTCCTTGGTTGGGGAACTGCAGACACATCTACAACAGCTTCATATGCTGCTGGTGCAACAATTACTGTAGTAAACGTTAATGCAATGTATAATGATGGAAATGGTTCAACACTCTATGCTGTTTGGGAAACAAATAACTTCCAAGTTATCATTACAACAAACGGTCACGGAACTGCATCATCTTCTGCAACAGAAGCAAACACTGTTTCAGCTGGATACTATATCACAGGTTCAACAGTGACAATTTCAACAAGTGCTAATGTTGGCTATAGTTTGGAGGCTATTACAGTAACTGCTCCAACAAGTGGTGTTACACTTTCTGGAACTGGTGCAACAAGAACCTTCACAATGCCAAAAGCTACAGTATCAATTTCTGTAACATTTAAAGCAAACACCTATACAGTTAAATATAATGCAAATGGCGGATCTGCAATTGCAAATCTTACAGCAACATTTGACACTGTATATAACTTTGGTTCAACATCAAGAACAGGCTACACATTCGCTGGTTGGAAAGCAACAGAAGGATTGAACGCATCAACAGCTAAATATGGTTCAAGCACTTCTGTAACAACAGCTTGGTCAAGTGCAGACACAGTTGTAAAAGCAACAAGCTTCAAGAACCTTGCAACAAGCGGAACAGTAACACTTCAAGCTCAATGGACTGAAAATACCTATACAATTATATTCAATGGCAATAAGCCATCAAATGCATCAAATAGCGTTTCAGTTCCTGCTAATAAGACTGGTATTAAATATACTGCAGCAATCGGAGCACTTACCGATGCAAGCCTTACTGGTTGGACATTCGGTGGTTGGTTCACTGCCGCTTCTGGTGGAAATCAAGTTACTGCAACAAGTTCTAAACTTACAGCAGTAAATGGCGGAACAGTTACACTTTATGCACACTTCACTGCAAACACCTATACAGTTAACTATGTTGACAGTAACGGAACAACATCTCTTGGTTCACAAACTGCATCATTTGACAGTGGATATAACTTCATTGTAAAAACAAAGACTGGTTATACATTCGCTGGTTGGAAAGCAACATCTGGATTGAACACAACATATGCAAAAGTTGGTTCAAGCACAAGTGCTTTGACAACAGCTTGGAATGGTTCTGCAACAAAACTTGCAAGCTATAAGAACCTTGCAACAAGCGGAACAGTAACACTTCAAGCAACATGGACTGCAAACACCTATACAGTTATTTACAATGCAAATGGTGGAACAGGAACAACTGCTTCATCAACACACACATATGATGTTGCTAAAGCTCTTACAGCAAACGGATTTGCAAAAACTGGTTATACCTTTGATGGTTGGGCAACAAGTGCAGCTGGTTCAGTTGCATATGCAGACGAAGCTTCAGTAACAAACCTTGTTGCTGATCCTAAGTCAGACGGAACAAGCAAATTTACACTTTATGCTCACTGGAAAGCAAACACCTATACTGTAACTCTTGACAGACAGGGTGGAACAGGTGGATCAACATCTGTAACTGCAACATATGGTCAAGCAATGCCTTCAATCACAGCTCCAACAAGAGTTGGATGCACATTCTATGGATACTATGCTTCAGAAAACGGTGTTGGAACAAAATATTACAATGCTAATGGCTCAAGTGCTCATGCCTGGGATCAAGCAGAAAACAATACAATCTATGCTCACTGGGTAGTAAATACATATACATTAAGAATTGATCCTAATGGTGGTTATCGAGTTTCTGATAACAGCACAGATATTATTGAAGTTGCAAAAGCTTATGGCACAACTGAAACCGTTACAGAACGTGCAAGAACTGGTTATACATTAACTGGTTATGTAATTTCAAGAACATCTGATGGAAGCACTGCAACAGCAAACATTGGCGGAGCAACAATCACATTTGATTCGTCAACAAAGACTGCAGTGTTCACACAAGGTTCAGTTGCATGTACAATCACAGCTCAATGGACAGCTAACACTTATACAATCACATTCAATAGAAACTATACTTCTACTGATACAACTGTATTGACAACCAAAACCTTCACATATGGATCAACAAATACACTTGCTGGTGCATATTCAAGAGCTGGTTACAACTTCCTTGGCTGGGATACTGACAGATCAAGAACAACTGCAAGATATTCTGCAAACCAAAATGTTGGTGATACATTCTATTCAGGTGCAACACTTTACGCAATCTGGGAAGCAAAGACTTACACAGTAACCTTCAAATATGGTTCATATAGCAAAGACGTAAGCATGACTTACGGCTCAACTAAAACCATCACATATGGCTTCAATGCTTATATGACTGAAGGCAGACGTCACATTGGTTGGAACGCAAACTCAAGTGCTACAACTGCTCAAACAAGCAGACCTGAAGCAAACTATAAGTCAACTGCAACATTCAGCTTCACTTTGACAACTGCAACTGCAGACTTCGGAACAAGTGGAGTTAATGGAACAACTGCAAAAGTTTACGGAATTAGCCAAGCTTCTAAGATTTGGGTTAAATATTACACAAGTGCTTCATCATGGACATCTTCAACCGAAGTTGCTCTTGACACAGCACCTCGTGGAGTTGAATCATTTGGCTCTATCATAACAACATATGCCGGAGCAGACATCAAAGTTCTTATCAGCACAACAGTTGGTGGCAACTATTCAACTAAGAACATTAGTGGAACAGCAACAATCACTGGTGCTTCAAACGTAACATTGACATTTGCTTCTGCAAACAGATTGTTCACTGCAACAACAATGAACATCAAGAACATTACCCTTACAGGTGATGTATGCTTAACAGTTGCTTCTGGAAAGACTCTTAACATTGGAGACAGCACAGCAACAACTAACACAACAGTTATCTCAGGTGCCGCTCCTGGAACAACTTCAAACACAACAAAATCTATATTTGTTGTAGATGGCGGAACTCTTAACATTAACAGAACATCTATCACTGGCTATACAGTTGGTGTTGCTAGCGGAAATGGTGGAATTATCTATGCAACTAACAGTGCAAAGGTAACTGCATCTTATCTTACAGTTTCAGGTGGAACTGCTAATGGAAACTGCTTGTTCTATGTAAACTCAAGCACAATGAGTGTTTCAAACTGCGACATTACAGTTGGAACAGTTACAACAGCAAGCTCATTTAACGGAATCTTCTATAACGAGAAGTCAACTCTTACTTTGACAAACGGAACAATCAATGCGAATAACACCAGAGTTGTTTATGAAGTTGGTGATACCACAACAGCTACAACAACAATCACTGGAACAACCATTATTGGCTCTATTTCTTAAATAAGTGACAAGTCTTGCAGGCGAATGCCTGCAGGACTGTGGCTTTTCAAAGTTTTTTAATTAGACATGAACAATAAGGCCTAAATTCACAATTTAAAGCTGACAAATCAAACCGTTGCGGTTTGGCTATTAAATTTATAATTATTTGCTCTTTAAAACATAACAAAGAGCGCTCAGTTGTGTTTTAAAGTTTGGGTGGTTGTGAATTTGATAAACAATTCAATATGGTTTGGCAAGCTTGCTTTAAGGGGCGAATTTAGACTTGATTGTTTATTGTTTATGCGAAAGACAAAGATAAAGCTGAATGTCTTGAAGTTTAACTTTCAAATGTAGTTTTAATGTTTTAAAAACTCAAAACTTTGGCAAAAAATAAAATTTAAACCAAGAAAAAGATAAAAACAAAAAACTTGATGAATTAAATGCTGAAAATGCCTTTATTCATTAAATCGTTTAAACTTTTAAAAAGCTTTGAATATTGCATGATACCGGGCAATGTTTGTGGCGCTTATTCTAAATCTGCATGATACCGGGCGGATTTGGAAAAAATCTTTCACATTTCTTTATTTGAAGATACCACTTTTAAAGAAATTGTGTGAAAACGTTTAATTTATTAAAATATGTTTGTTTTAGGAACCTAGAGTGGGGAAAACCTTGGATATCCGTTTGAAGCACCCTATGTTCCTGGAAAAAACATATATTATGCTGGAATTTTTTGCTTTAATTTATTTATGTTGTAGATTTTTAAATTTTTTATAGATTTATTTATTATTTTTTATCAAGCAATATTGCTTGAAATTTGCCTATGAACATGATGTCATGATTTTTTATCATGGCATTTTTTTTATTTTCGTGCATTTTAGTGCGAAAAAATGAATATATATCTTTAAATGCATAATAAATCAGTTGTTGTTGACAAAAAATGTGTAGTTTGTTAAAATATTGTTGTTGAAAGTAAACAGAATCTTTACTTTAATAAAGGAAAATTTAATATGGAAGTTAAAACAAACAGTTACTATAAAGCAGTTTACATTTTGTGTTTCATTTTTGCTTCTCTTTTGGTTGTGACATGCCTTCTTGGAATTTTAGGCGTGTCAATGAGCAATGAGATGTTCGCTGAGATGTATCAAGAATATTTAAATCAAGTTGGCGACCCAGATTTGGCATTAGCCTATGTTAACTCAGTTAAAGTGATGACCTATGTGCTTTTCATTATTGGTTTAATTTGTGCTGGAATGACATATGCAGAAGGCGGAATTTTTGTGAAACTCTCAAAAATGGACGACAAAACAGCTTATGAAAAATATAACTTTGCCCTTGCTTGGGTTATTGTTTCATTCTTCTTCTGCGGAATTTTGATTGCTGGTCTTGCTCTTGCTGGTCTTCTTGCAGTTCAAAAGAAACAAAAGGAAAACTATCTTGCTGGAAATGTTGGTGATGTGAATGTGCAGCCACAAACTCAAACAAATGATGTTAATGTTGCTGCGGGTGTTCCTGCTCAAATAAAGCCAGCATGTTCAAAAAATGAACCAGACTATTCTCTTGAAAACATGGAAAAGGTTCGTGACAGACTTGTAAAACTTCAAGAGATTAAAGATCTTGGAGCAATCAATGACGAAGAATATGCAACAATTCGTGCAGAGATCATGCAATCTATCACTCCAAAACCAGAAAAGAAAGAAGAACCGGCTCCTGTTGTTGACCCAGTTGCAGAACAAAGAGCAAAACGTCTTGCTAAACTTGATGAGCTTAAAGCAGTTGGTGCAATTACTGATGAAGAATATGAAAAGCTTAAAGCAAAAGTTGAAAACGAATAAAAATAAAAAAGAAGCAAAAATGCTTCTTTTTTTGTGAAAATTTAAAAATTTTAAACAAACATGAAAATATGAGCAGTTATAAAAATAAAACAAATTATCATAAAGTTGACATTTATATAACAATAGTTATATAATTTGAAACATGAAGTGTATTTATGTTTACAATCCCGAAAGTGGAAACGGGAAAATTTTGAAAAACAAAAGTTATATTCTTTCTCGTCTTCGTGAGAAGTTTGGTGATGTTGAAGAACGTCCAACAACCAAGGCAGGAGATGCAAGCATTTTTGCAAAAGAAGCTTGTGGAAAATATGACTATTTTTTCGTTTCTGGCGGAGATGGAACACTTAACGAAGTTGTAAACGGAATGGGGGAAAGTGAAAATAAACCAATCATTGGCTATATTCCAACGGGAACCACAAACGACATTGCAAGATCACTTCATATTCCACTAAAAATTAAAAAAGCGGTTTCAAACATTGTTAATGGCGTTGCATATGAACATGATATTTTCAAGGTTAACAACCGCTATGGAATTTATGTGTGTTGCACTGGGCTTTTCACTGCTTCAAGTTACAGAGCAAAACGTGAAGTTAAAAAACGCATGGGGAAAATGGCATATTTCTTTGATGGTGTTAAAGATCTGTTTCATGCAAAACCAGTTTCGGTTGAGCTTGAAACTGAAAATGAAACCATAAAACAAAAATGTGCACTCATTTTGATTTTAAATTCTCGAAGCACTGCTGGATTTTTGCTTAACAAATCTGCTCAGCTTGATGATGGAGTTGTTGAAATTGTGCTTATTCATTCTCATGAAAATAAAGTCACATTTTCAGATGTTTGCCGAACTGCAGGAATTTTTACTTTTGGTTTGAATAAATATAAAAAGAATAAGAATGTCACATATCGAGTTCTAGACAAGTTTACAATGAATGTTGATGACAGTGCAATCATAAATCTTGACGGGGAAAGAACGGGTGCGGGAAAATTTGATTTTACCGTTGTTCCAAAAGCTGTTAAAATTATCGTTCCAGCTTCTAGGGCTGAAAAATTATAGAGGTAGAAATGGAAAACAAAGAAATTGAAGAAACTGTTTCTCTTGAAGAAGTTTCTGAAAAAGATAAAAAAGAAAACGAAGAAGAAAATATAAAAAAAGATAAAAAAGAAAAGAGAATTAAAAAATCAAAGAAAACGGCAAAAATGGTTGATGTGAATGGAACCGATAAACCAGAAATCAAAAACCGACAAACAATGCGACTTTCAGACATTTTGAAACCAGTTTTGTTTTTAGTTTCTGCAATTGTTCTTGAAATGGTTAACTTTGCATTCATACGTTTTAAAGTTACAGGAAATTCAAATGCAGTTCAATTGTTGCCAACCTATTTCATGCTTAACTTGGCATTTTATTTGATAATTGCAAGTTTCATGTTCCTTTGCAGAAGAAAAGTTGCAAATGCGATCATGTATGTTTTCATTGGCTTTCAAGTTTTAATCAACTGTGTAAATGCAACTCTTTATAAAGTTTTTGGTGACATTTTCTCTTTTGACATGATGAAACTTGGACGTGAAGCTGTTCAAGCATTTTCTTTCCAATTCGTAGAGTTTTGGAGCATCATTGCAAACTTTGCGATTTTAGGAGTTGTTATCACAGCTCAAGTTTTAATGGATAGAAAAATCAAAAAAGAATATGAGCTTAAAAAAATAAACAGAATGTCTCTTTTAATGGCAGTTTTTGCTTGCATGTGGACTGTTTCAGTAAGTGGATTTTTCATTCAAACTGCAACTTTTAAATCAACAACAGATTCAATTGCTGTCGCTGAAAGCGATAAATATTTGTGGGACAACATGCAATTTAAGCTTGAAGCATATAAAAAGTTTGGAACCTATGGTTTTTATGCAAAAAGCCTTGGAAACATGATTTATAAAAACGACAAGCTTGATGATGAGCTTAAAACCGACATTAAAAAAGGTCTTAAAGACGGACAAAAAGCAACAAACACAAATGCAACTCTTTATGGCGACAATTTTATCATGATCATGCTTGAAAGTTTCGAATGGTTTGCGATTGACCCAATCAACACTCCAACTCTTTGGGAAATCAGAACAAAAACTGGAATTTCTTTTGAAAACTTCTATTCTAAAAACAAAACAAACATGAGTGAAGACATTGGAATTAATGGAAACATGCCAAAAGACACTCAAATGTCAACACTTGCAAGAAAAGATAATTTAAACACTCCATATTCACTTCCAAATCTTTTTAAAAGTCTTGGATATACTGCAAACTATTTTCATGGTTACAAGAAAACTTTCTATGAACGTGATGTTGTAAACAAAAATATGGGATTTGAATATGTCTATGGTCTTGAAGATGCAGATCTTGAAAATAAAGGCACAAGCTTCTATGATTGGAACCTTGACACAAACTATATCAAAGCAATGGTTGACAAGTTCATTCCAGATCAAGCAGAACCATTTTTCAGTTTCTTCACAACCGTAAGCACTCACGGAACTTATAACCGCTATAACGAACGTTTCGAACCATTCTATACTCTTTATGACGAACATCTTCCAGCATATAGGGCTTGGCTTGCAGACAACACGGCATATGTTTTTCCAGAAAACCAAGATATGCAATCAATTTTCAGACAATATAAATGTGCTGCAATGGATTGTGACCGCATGGTTGAATATGTTCTTAAAACTTTGGAAGAACGTGGAATTGCAGACAACACAACTTTGCTTCTTTATGCAGACCATAACGGATATTATGACGGACTTTGCTATGCAATTAAAGACATTTCGAAAGAAGATTTCTATGATTCATATATGTATAACATTCCTGCAATGATCTATTCAAAGAAACTTGATCATCAGGTTGTTAACACTTTCTGCAACACATATGATCTTTTCCCAACAGTTTGTGAGCTTTATGGCCTTCCTTATAACACCTATATGACACAAGGCTTTAACATTTTCAATGAGGCTGAAATTTCTCAAAGCTTGATGGTTTCATATATCTCTGGAATGTTCAAAAAAGACATCTATTCACTTAACATTGTTGATATGTATGTAACTGAAGGGGTAACGCAAGAAGAAATGGATTTCTTTAAACGTGATGCTTGCAGATTCTATGAAAAACAGCACATTATTGAAATTATCTATAAGCATGGTCTTTTCAGATAAATTTAACTTAAACTTTCCAATTTTTTTTGGAAAGTTTTTTGTTTAAACAAAACAGCATTTGACAAAGTTTTTAGTTTGTTATATTTTATATCCATAAAATGATAAGTTTAAAGGGGAAAAGTTGTGGCATTAAAACAATTCACAAAAAATGATAATGGTTTTGTTTGCGAGTGTTGTGGATATAAAGTTGAAAAACTTGGATATACATCAAGAGATCATTGCCCCAATTGTCTTGTTTCAAAACATGTTGATGTTTTTCCCGGTGACAGACAAAACAAGTGTGCGGGACTCATGATTCCAACCGGCATATCAGTTTTGAAAGATGGATATATAATTGAATATACATGTTCAAAGTGTGGAGAGCACCACAGAAACAAGTCGGCAGAAGATGACAATTTCGACACAATTTTGTCTGTGATGAATAAATCTTATAAAGTAGAAAGATTTTTGGCTAAAAAATAGGCGAACGTGCCATAAATTTTCAATTGTTGTTGACAAAAGTGCGACTGCGGTTTTATAATAAAATCAATCTATGAAAAACAGGAAAAAGCAATATGAAAAACATTATTGATGGCGATAATAAAAAATAATTTAAGCACATATTAATGGGTTCATATTGTCAAGCAAAAAAAATCTTAAAACTTTTTGGCAAACCCAAAAAGTTTTTTGTTTTATAAGGAGAAAAACATGAAAATTAGTGAAATTAAACCAGGAAAAGTAGAGTTTCAAGGCTGGATTGAAAATTTGCGTGATAAAAAGAATATGCAGTTTATTGTTATTCGTGACCTTTCTGGAAAAGTTCAGGTTACAGTTATCAAGGCTGAAAAACCAGAAATTGCAGAAATCTTTTCAAAAGCAACCTTGGAAAGCACTGTAAAAATTAAAGGGGAAGCAGTTGCAAACGAATTTGTTAAACTTGGTGGAATTGAAATTATTCCTGAAGAAGTTGAGCTTACAAGCCATGCAGAAGCATTGCCAATTGCAGAAGACAGTTCAATTGATCAACGTCTTGATTATCGTTGGGTTGATCTTAGAAGTCCTTCAAAAACTCTTATTTTCCAAGTTGAAACAACTTTAAACCAAGCAATGCGTCAATATGCAATTGATCATGGTTGCATTGAAATTCACACACCAACGCTTATCGGAACTTCAAGTGAAGGTGGGGCAGATGTTTTTGAAGTTAAATATTTCGACAAAAAAGCATATCTCATTCAAAGCCCACAATTCTATAAACAAATGGCAATGTGTGCTGGATTTGAAAAAGTTTTGATCAACACTCCAATTTTCCGTGCTGAAAAATCACACACAAAACAACATGCAACAGAATTTAGCGGTTTTGATATTGAAATGAGCTATGTTAATGGTGTTGAAGATGTAATGCAATTTGAAGAAAACTTGCTTGCATATGCCATTAATGAAGTTGCAAAGAAACATGGCGACAAAGTGAAAGAACTTTTGAATGTTGATATTGTTGTTCCAACAGTTCCGTTCCCAAGAATCACAATGAAAGAAGCATATCAAATTCTTCGTTCGCTTAACATTGACATTAAAGATGGCGATGACTTCTCAAAAGAACAAGAAGTTGCTCTTTGCGACTATATGGAAAAGAAAAATGGTCATCAATTCTTCTTTGTTAAAGAATATCCAACAAAAGTTAGAGCTTTCTATACAATGGCAAAAGAAGATGAACCTGAATATTCAAAATCATATGACCTTTATTTTAAAGACGTTGAAATCACTTCTGGGGCACAAAGAGAACATCGCCCAGATGTTTTGAAAAAACAAATTGAAGAACGTGGAATTGACACAGCTCCAATGACAGACTATATCAATTTCTTTAAAAATGGCTGCCCACCACATGGTGGATTTGGTCTTGGTCTTGACCGACTTTTGATGCTTCTTTTGGATCTTCCAAGCCTTAAAGAAGCAATGTATATTTTCCGTGGCCCAGACCGCTTGAACCCATAAGGAGAGAAATATGAAACGTATTGAAATTAAAGATTTAAACAAAAACTATCAAGATTTTGGTGGAAAAAGTGTAACAATTTGTGGTTGGGCAAGAACCATTCGTGACTCTAAAAACATTGCATTTGTATCTCTTAATGATGGTGCTTTTAAATGTGTGCAAGTTGTTGTCGAGCGTGAAAAAGTTGCAAACTATGACGAAGTTGTAAAGCAAATTTCTGGTGCATCATTTTGCGTTACAGGAAAGGTGATTTTAACCCCAGAAGCACAACAACCATTTGAAATTAATGCAGAAGAAGTGAAGGTTCTTGGCGAATCTTCTGCCGACTATCCACTTCAAAAGAAACGTCACACAATTGAATTTTTAAGAACAATTCCAACAATCCGTGCTCGTGGAAACTTGTTTAATGCAGTTTTCAGAATTCGTTCTACTGCTGCATATGCAATTCATAAATTTTTCCAAGAAAGAAACTTTGTTTATATTCACACACCAATCATCACAGCAAACGACTGTGAAGGTGCTGGTGAAATGTTCCAGGTTACAACTCTTGACCTTGATAAACTTCCAATGAAAGATGGAAAAGTTGACTATTCTCAAGACTTTTTTGGAAAGAAAGTTTCTCTTACTGTTTCAGGACAACTTCATGAAGAAACTTTGACTCATGCATTTGGAAAAACCTATACATTTGGTCCAACTTTCAGAGCTGAAAATTCAAACACATCTCGTCATGCTGCAGAATTTTGGATGATGGAACCTGAAATGTGCTTTACAGACATTGATGGGCTTATGGACAATGAAGAAGAAATGGTTAAATATGTCATTTCATATGTGATGAAAGAATGCCGTGACGAACTTGAATTTTTAAATAAGTTTGTTGACACTGGACTTCTTGACCGCCTTGAAAACATTGTTTCAAACAATTTTGTTCGTCTTGACTATACCGATGCGATCAAAGAACTTGAAAAAGTTAAAAACAAATTTGTTTTCCCTGTTTCTTGGGGAATTGATCTTCAAAGTGAACATGAAAGATATTTAACCGAAGTTGTTTATAAAAAACCAGTATTTTTGAAAAACTATCCAAAAGAAATTAAAGCTTTCTATATGCGTCAAAATGATGATGGCAAAACCGTTGCTGCTGTTGACCTTTTGGTTCCTGGAATTGGCGAACTTATTGGTGGAAGTCAACGTGAAGAACGTCTTGATGTCCTTTTAAACAGAATGAAAGAGCTTGGTCTTAAAGAAGAAGATTATTCATGGTATCTTGACACTCGAAGATTCGGAACAAACATTCACTCTGGATATGGTCTTGGATTTGAAAGAATGGTTATGTATTTAACTGGAATTTCAAACATTCGTGATGTTGAAATTTTCCCAAGAACTGTTGGCTCAATTCAAGGATAAATTTTTTTCAAATGTTTTAATATGCTTTTATTTTGTTGCTCTTTTGCATAAAAGAGAGTATATTTTAATATATAATATTGAGGAGGAAAAAATAATATGGCAAAGAAATCAGATTATTTTGGTCTTAGTTACATTGTAAGTGTTATTCTTGCAATCATTCCTGTAACATCTTGGATTTGCGGTGCTGTAACTCGTTTTGCAGAAGGAAAAATCGTTGCTGGAATTTTAAGACTTATCTTAGGTTTCACAATTGTTTGGATTGTTGACCTTATCCTTATGATTGTAAGCAAACATATTTGGAGATTGCTTAACATTTAGTTAACAAAAAGAAGAATGCATTTCGCATTCTTTTTTTGTGCTTGTTTTTTATAAATGGAAAAGATTTGAAAGTTAAAGAATAAAAAATAAAGAAAACATATATGTCATTTTTAAATTTTGGTCTTGACAATTTCTAAGGTTTGTGTGATAATAATATTACAATCTCGTGTCATTCCAGATTGTGTGTAAGTTGGGAAAGTTTGAAAAAATCTTCTTATGAATGGCAATAACAATAGTGCTTTTGGCTGTGGTTATTGTTGTTATAAGTGGATTTTTTTTATTACAGTCAAAACACACACAAAGGAGAGAAAAAATATGAAAGTTCTTATCGGAACAAAGAACCCAGGAAAAATTCTTGGGGCAAAAAATGCTCTTGAAAATTATTTTCAAGATGTTGAGGTTGTGGGAATAAGCTCACCTTCAGAAGTAAGTGAGCAGCCTATTGGAGAAGAAACATTTCTCGGGGCAAAAAACAGGGTTAAAAATCTTGTTAAATATTCGAAAGAAAACAATATTGATGCAGACATGTTCATGGCTGTAGAGTCCGGAATTTTCAACGAACTTGGATTCTGGGCAGTCACTAATGTTGCAGTGATTCGAGACAAAAAGGGAAATGAAAGTGTTGGAACAAGTGCGAGCTTTCCAATCCCAAATAAATATCTTTCAGATATTAAAGAAATTGGACTTGGCGATGTGATGGATCGCATTTTCAAAGAAAACAATCTTCACAACGGAACTGGCGGAATTGGAATTTTAACTCATGAAAAAATCACCCGAATTGACCTTAACACTCAAGCTTTCACAATGGCTTTAACTCAATTTATCAATGGCAAAGCTTGGTCAGATGAAAATGTTGAAGAAATTGAAAAATAAAATAAAACACCTTGCAAAAAGCAAGGTGTTTTTGTTTTAAAGCAAATGTTTAATCCTTGTTAAATTTTTCTTTCATAGTTGTTATCTTGGGCAACAAGATAGCTTTCAACATTTCCAGTTTCTGAAAGCAAAATCACTCTTCCGCCACGATATTTTGTTGTGAATTTTAGTGTTGGATAGGCAGTGTAGTCCATGCTCATGCCATAGGAAAGGGTAATAGAAGTTGTTTTGTCAAGAACTGAATAGTTGTTTTTGTGGTCATGTCCAACATAAACCCATTTTGTGCAATCAAGTTCTGCCATTTTTTTATAAAGTCCATGTTGCTTGCCATTGCAAACTGCTTCGTCTTGCGAACCCATTGTGATTTCAAAATTACTGTTTCCTTTTTTTGCTTCTGAGTAAAATGAAGAATATTCAGGGGTTGGAACATGCATAAATATTATGTTTTTAATGTCGGATTTTTCGGTTTTAAGTTTCAAGATTTCTTGCTCATACCATGAAACTTGCGAAGCTGATACTCCTTCATATCCAATGCCGTCACGTCCGCCACTGTCCATTAAAATAAGAGAAGAAGAAAGTGTGCCATTGTTGTAAATTTTAACTGAATGATTGCCTTCTCCCTTAACATTTTTGTCACCACGAATGTAAAATGAAGTTGGGGCTTCTTCAATTTTTTTTGAAATATATTCTTTTGAAAGTGTTCCGGCTGGATCATGGTTGCCGAAACAAAATGTATATGGAATTCCAATCTTTTCAAAAAGTGAAATGAATGCATCAAGTTGATTTTTAGAGTTTCGGGTTACAGACGTGATCCAAATTGGAGAAAGTGCATCACCTGAAACAACAATAATGTCGGGGTTGGTTTTGTTCACACACTTTACAACTTGATCAACAACTTTTTTGTCGAGACTAAGAGTGAAAACACTGCAAGCAAAATGAATGTCGGTCAGTTGCAGAATTTTAAGGTCTCTGCCAGTTTTATTGTTGATTGACACGGTTTGATTTGTTGTATCTTTTGAAATGATAACATTTTCAGTTGCTGAAGCAGTGATGTTTACTTTTGCAATATAGTTTAAAATCCTAGAACTTCCAATAAACCAAGTGATTGTGAAAAATGTCAAAAACACGATAATGCATGCGGTGAGAATTGAAAATACTTTTGCAAGCTTTCTGAACTTTTTGTTTTTTAAAGTGTTGCAGACTTGTTGTTTTTCTTTTGTGATTGCTTCCATATTTTGCTCCTTTATAATGAAATGGTAACACAAATAAACGGAAAAGGTCAAATAAACTTGGTTAAGTTTTTTGTGCTAGATGAATTTAAAACCATTTCAAACAAAATTTGTTAAAATTCTTACAAGGCGTGTATGGTTTGTTATACTAAAAACATAAAAGTTAAGAAAAGTTATAATGAAAAAAACACTTTTTAACATTCGCATTTTTATTTGTTCTTTTGCTTGCAAGTTTTTGCATGTGTTTTTCTTTTGAAAAAATGTCAAGCAGAATTGTGCAATTTCTTTCATGAAATGCGTGATTTTTCATTTGTTATGAGAATAATATGTGCTATAATAATTTAACAATATTTTGCAAGGAGAATAGAAATGAGAACAAGTGCAAGAGCAATTATAATTCAAAACGGAGAACTTTTAACAATGTTTCGTCACAGGGAAAAAGATGGAAAAGTTAAAGAATATTATGTGATTCCTGGTGGCGGCAGAGAAGAAGGAGAAAAACTTGAAGACACCGTAAAAAGAGAACTTCAAGAAGAAATGAATGTTGAAATTAAAGTTTTGGGCTATCTTGGAAAACGTGAAGATGACGAAACGTGTGCCCACTATTTCCATTGTCAAATCATAAACGGAACTCCAATCCTTGGCGGTGAAGAACTTGACCGCATGAATAAGGCAAATTTTTATGAACCAAGATTTGTTCCTATTTCAGAAATTGACAGTTTGGATATGAACGGAAAGGAATTTGTTAAAATGGCAATGAAAAACAAATATATTGAGCAAATTGAAAAATAAAAAAAAGACCGAAAGGTCTTTTTCTTTTGAAAAATAAATTCATATTTTAAAATTTTAATAATCAGAAAGTCCGATAAGAAAATCGGCACTGACACCGAAAAACACTGCAAGGTTATAAAGATTGTCGATTGTTGGTGTTCTTTGACCTTTTTCCCATTTAATGATAATAGAGTCACTCACACCAATTTGATTTGCAAGTTTTTTTGCAGATAAACCTTTCTCTGTTCTAAGTTCTTTAAGTCTTTCACAAAATACTTTCATATTCGCTCCTTTATTTGTTTTGATTTTAGTACTATAGTTAGTGATTTGGTTGACAACTGACTTTTGTACGTGTATAAATAAAGATGGAGCGGAGAAAATTTATGAAGCAAATTATCAATGTTGACATTATTGCCGGATTCATGTTTAAAAACAGAATGAAAGAAAAAGAGTTTTGTGATTTTTGTGAAATTCCTTATCCACTTATTTCTCGAATAATTTTTAATGACTATGATTTTAATTTCATGTTTTTACTGCAAATTGCAGAAAAAATTGGAGTTGACATTAAACAACTTTTTATATAATTTCCAAAACGGGCAAATTTATTCTTTGCTCGTTTTTGTTTGTGTAAAAAAGATTACATAAAACCGCTTTTTGTTGCTCAAACTAGCAGAAAGGAAAAACAAAATGAAGGGTGGAATTAAACAAAAGGTTCTTGGTTGGTTTGGTGAAAACTGTGGCATAGAGTGTCAAGAGTTTGATCTTTCAAGCAAAAAAGTTTTCTTTTTTTATGTTTCTTGCATGGTTAACAAGGAAATTGTTTTGTCTGGGCTTTTGCTTGCTCTTCGTGAGTCTGAGTTTAAAAAGGGAAGCATTTTAAGTCAACTTCAAAAAAATATTTTCGCATCTGTAAAGGTGAAAGCGATTGAAGAAAAAGCTCAAGTTCAAGAAGAAATTTTCAATGGTGCGGTTGTTATTGCGGTTGAAGGTGAAAAAGGTTTTTTAAGTATTCCATCTCCTGGATATAGCAAACGTGCAATTGCTGAACCGCCAAGCGAAAGTGTTCTTCGTGGGCCACGGGAAGGGTTTATTGAAGATATTGAAACTAATCTGGGACTTGTGCGAAAACGTCTTAAAACTCCAAATTTGGCGGTGAAAAACCATGTTGTTGGACGAAGAACGCAAACAAAAATTGCAATTGTTTATCTTGACGATGTTGCATCTAAAAACGTTGTCAAAGAAATTGAAAAAAGAATTGAAGAGTTTGATATTGATGGGGTTGTTGATTCATATTATATTCAAGAAATGCTCGGTTCAAAAGAAGAGCGATTTTTTAAAAGAATTGGAACAACCGAAAAACCTGACGTTGTTGTTGCAAAGGTTTTAGAAGGCCGTGTTGCCATTATTGTTGACGGCTCGCCAACTGTTTTAACGGCACCATATGTCTATTTCGAAGATCTTCAGTCTCCTAACGATTATTATGACATTCCTGCTCGTTCAACAATTGTTCGCATTTTAAGGCTTATGGGTTTGCTTCTTGCAATCATGCTTCCAGGAATTTATGTTGCATTGCAAAGCTATCAATATAGGGTTTTGCCCATCAACTTTTTAATAAGTTTGTTAAATTCGATTGAAGGGCTAAGTTTCCCGCCAATTTTGGAAATATTGTTTGTGTTGTTTTTGTTTGAAATTCTTGGTGAAGCAAGTGTTCGAATGCCAAAGCAACTTGGAATGGCACTTTCAATTATCGGGGCTTTAATTCTTGGAAACACGGCAGTTCAAGCGGGAATAATTACACCGCCAAGTATTGTGGTTGTTGCCATTTCAGGAATCACGATATACATTATTCCGAACCAATCAAGCGAACTTTCAGTTATTCGCACGGTGATGACAGTTCTTGGCGGAATAAGTGGGTTTTATGGCTTGTTTATTGGATTTTTCGTGCTTTTGACATATCTTGTTTCAATTGAAAATTTTGGTGCTCCATATTTTGCGCCATATGCACCAAATGTTGCAACCGACATGAAAGATAGTTTCATTAAACAGCCACTTTCATATATGAAATATCGCCCAAAAAGTTTTAAAACAAAAAACAGTATAAGGCTTGTTAATGATAAAAATGACAAATCTAAAAACCAAAATAAAAACAAAAAGGCGGTGAATGGCTCGTGAAAAAAGAACTCACAAAACGCCAAGCAATGATTCTTCTAATCATTTGTTTTGTTGCAAATAAGGCTCAAAGGCTTCCAAGTTTTATTGCTACAAACATGGGCAGGCATGGTTGGCTTGTAACTTTAATTTTGGGGTTGATTGATGTTTTAATGTTGTTTATCATGCTCTGGACAAATCACACAGCGAATGGACGAACATGTTATGACATGTGTAAAAATGCGGGCGGAAAATGTTTTGCAAAATTTATTGTTTTTTTCTTTTCACTTTACTATATTTTGAATGCACTTTTGCCATATGAGGCAATTCATGATGTGTTTTCAAATGTGCTATTTGACCACTTGTCTTGGGAACTTTATAGCTTTTTTATTGTTTTTGCTCTTGCATTTTTGGCAACTCATGGGCTTAAAACAATTGGAAGGGTGAGCGAACTGTTGGTCTGGACAATTGGTGCTGGACTGATTGGACTTTTAATTTTAGGTGCAACAACAACCGACTTTTTACGGGTTTTGCCAATATATGACATTGATGCGGGCAAACTTTTTGAAACTTGCTTTTCATATAGCATGTGGTTTGGCGATTTCACCATTGTTTACATTTTCATGGGGCGGGTGAAAGAAGATGATGGCAGAATGAATTTCTGGTTTCCTGTTGTTCTTATGATAAGTGTTCTAGTAATGTCGTTTGGCTATACGGTTTATTATGGGCTTTACGATGTTCTTGCACCTGAGCAGACAAATGCAATAAGTTCAATTTCTCAGTTTGCACTTTTGAATCTTGACATTGGAAGGGTTGATTGGTTTTTGGTTCTATTTTTCGAACTTTCAACTTTCATTTCAAGTGGTCTATATATTTTTGGTGCTTCAAAATGTTTGTGCCAAGTGTTTGAAATTAAACATCAAAAGGTTGTCACAATTGTGCTTCCGATAATCATTTATTTGTTTGATATTTTTGTTTTTAAAAGTGTTGGTCGTGGGGCAAGCAAGCTTGCAAGATATGTAAAATATTTCTTTCCTGTGATTGCAATTGGTTTTCCAATTGTTTTGCTTATTGCTTCGTTTGTTTCACGAAAAAAGGACAGAAAAAAGGTTCAGCCATATAAAAATTATGAAACACTATATTCACACAATAAAGTGGAAAGTTCAAAAAATGTTTTGTCGGTTGCGAAAAAGAATATGCAACTCAGAAAAGAGCTAACATTTTGCGAATCAAACATGCAAGGGGGAAAACGTCCATGCAAAAAATAGCAAGATTCATCAAGAAACACACATGGGTGTTATTGCTTCTTTCTTGTCTTGTTTTTGTTCCGCAAAGCTTTTCATATCAGGCTAAACTTAACATGAGAGTTATCGTAACGGGCATGGGGGTTGATAAGGTTGAAGATGGCTATGAAATCACTGCACAGGTTGTAATGCCAACTCCGGGAAGCGAGTCTGGTGGTGGAAGTGCAACACTTGGTTTTATTTCAGAAATTGGAATAAATATAAGCGATGGAATTCAAAAAATAGCATATAAAATCGGAAAGACTGCGGGGCTTTCACACATGAGCTTTTTAATTGTTGGGCAAAGCATGCTTGAAGACAATTTGGCAGAAGAACTTGATTATTTCGTTCGTGACCCCGAACTTAACACTTCGGTAATGATGCTGATAAGTCCAACTTCGGCAAAAGAAATGTTAAGCAAAACTGAAAGTTTAGAGCTGTCGGCTGGTGTTGGACTTCAAAAAGTTTTCATTTATAAGCAATCATCTTTTAACGGAGTAATGATGCCGATTGAAGAGTTTGTTAACAATGCATTTTCTCTTTCAAAAAGCTCGGCAGTAAGTGGGATTTTCATTTCATCTGAAGGGGAAGAAGAGCTTGGAAAATCAACCGAAGAAACATTGAAAAATGCCAGTTCGAAAGAAGGGTCACAAACTGAAAATGGAGGATCGCAATCTGGAAGCCAAAGTGGAAGCGAGAGCGGTGGTGAAAATAGTGGCTCTGAGAAAAACGGTGGAAATCAAAGCACTGGATCGTCGCAAGATGGTCGAATTAAATATTATAATGATGTTTATTATTTCAAGGCGGGGAAGTGTGTTGGAAAATTTGAAAAAGAAGAAGAATTGCTTGGTTTTTTCTTGACTGACAATGTGACGAATAATGGGGAACTCACCGTTAAAAATGTTGATGGTGGAGTTCTAAAAGATGCAACTGTCGGGCTTCAATTCAGAGAAGAAAAAACCAAAAGAAAAGTGAAGTTTAAAGATGGAAAACCAATTTTTGAAATTCATATTAAAATTAAAGATGTGCAAATTGTTGAGTTGTTAAATGGTGGTGCACTTTCTGAAAAAGTATATCGCGATGTTGATGACAAAACGGTTGAAGCAATCAAAAAGGCAATTAGCAAAAAAGTTGAGAAAGATATTTTGCAAGCTTTTGAAAAAGCAAAATCCGACGATGTTGACATTTTAAAAATTGCAGATAGGTGCTATCAGTTTAAACCCGCAGAATGGAAGAAATTTTATGAAAAATATGGTGAGTCATATCTTGATCAAGTTGAAATTAAAGTTAAAACCACAATCAAAAATGTGAATTAGAAGTGTAAAAAATATTAAATAAAATTAACGTTAATATGCTCTTGTCAAGAGTATTAATTGTGCAAATTTGCAAAATAAAAACTCCACAAAAGTGGAGTTTTTTGATTGCCTTATTATATAGCTTTATTAATTTGAAATCTAAATTTTAATTTTCTCGAACACCGCATAAATAAAGTTGATAAGTGTTGGAGAAATGATTGCCAAAATTGTAATGTAAAGTTTAGAAGTAAGATCAATTGGAATAAGATTAAAGAAGTTTGGCAAAAATGCAATTCCAAGAACGCAAAGTGTGAGCATTGTTCCAAACAAAAGGCCGGTTAAAACTGTCCAAGGTTTGCAAAGTCTGATAAGAAGTCCGAGTCCTGTGAATGTAAGAGTGAGTGCACACATTGTTGAAATAAGTTCAAGTTGTGGGGTTGACGAAATGTCGCCAGTTGTGAGATAGATGAACAAATAGATAGAGCTAACATTTAAGATAAGGGTGATTGCACCAGGAAGTGCGTTTCGGATAAGGTTATAAATAAACTTTCCGGAAATTCGCTTGTCGTTTGGAAGGAAGGCAAGGAAGAACGATGGAATGCCGATAACGAATGTTTCCATCAAAAGCATTTGAACGGTTGAAAGAGGATAAGGAGTTCTCAAGATCAAGCAGATGATAGAGAAAACAATTGTAAAAATGGTCTTCATAAAGAAAAGCGAAGAAGATTTTTGAACGTTGTTGATAACTCTTCGTCCTTCAAGAACGGTTGCTGGCATGCTTCCGAAATCGCTGTTCAAAAGAACCATGTGCGAAACTGAACGAACAGCTTCTGAACCACTCGCCATCGCAATTGAGCAGTCCGCTTCTTTCAAGGCAAGAATATCGTTAACACCATCACCAGTCATTGCAACGGTGTTTCCATCTGCTTTGATAGCTTTAATCAAAATCGCTTTTTGTTCTGGAGTTACACGGCCAAAAACAGTATATTTGTTTGCGGCTGCGATAACTTGCTTTTCATTGAGTCCTTCAAGGTTGATGAATGATTCGGTGTTTTCAACACCAACACGTTTTGCGATTTCTGCAACGGTGAGTGGGTTGTCACCAGAAATGATTTTAACCTTAACATCGTTGTTTTTAAACCATGCAATGGTTGAAACCGCATCATCACGAATTCTATCTTCCAAAATAAGAAGTGCAACTGGTGTGCGATTTGAAGGTGGATTGTCTTTAATAATGTTAGATGAAGAATATGCAACAAGCAAAACTCTGTATCCATCTTTTGAATATTGCTCTACAAGGTTGTTGATTTTTTCATCTGGGTTGTTTGGAATTACAAATTCAGGGGCACCCATAATATAGGTTCCTGCATTTTCAAAAGAAACAGCAGAAAGCTTTCTTGTTGAAGAGAAAGGAAGCGTTACAACTGGTTTAAGCTCTTTATTATAGCCGAAATAGTTGATAAGTGCTTGGCTTGTTTGGTTGTTGTCGCCAAGAGCGGAGAGCATTGAGCCCATGATTCTTTTAAGGGTATAGTTTGTGTTTGAAAGTTGAATGCAGTTATAAACTTTCATTGTTCCATCGGTGATTGTTCCGGTTTTGTCAAGGCAAAGCACATTTACACGTGCAAGCATTTCAACACAATAAAGGTCTTGAACAAGTGCTTGACGGCGGGAAAGTTTGATAACAGAAACAGTAAGAGTAACCGAGCAGAGAAGGAACATTCCAGAAGGAATCATTCCAATGATTGAACCTGCTGTTTGAGTAACAGTTTTTGTGATGTTGTTTGTTGCACTATAGTTGTTGATGATCATTAAAATTGCAATTGGAATAATGATGATGCCAATAACTTTAATGATTCCTTTAAGCGAATTGAAAAGTTCGCTTTTTGGTCGTCTATATTGTTTTGCTTTTGCAGAGAGTTGTTGAATATAGTTGTTTTCACCAACTTTTTCTACACGGCATTTGCAGTTTCCTGAAACAATGAACGAGCCGGCTAAAATCGTGTCGCCAACTTTCTTTTTGATTGGAAGGCTTTCACCGGTGAGCATGCTTTCATTAACTTCAACACTGCCTTCGACAATTGTTCCGTCGGCAACAACTTGTTTCCCGTTTGAAAGAACAACAATATCATCAATAACAACTTCATCAGTTGTGATTGTTTGCTCAACTCCCGAACGGATAACCTTTACGGCAGGAGCGGTGAGAAGTGAAAGTTTTTCAATTGTTTTTTTAGCACGAATTTCTTGAATGATTCCGATTGCAGTGTTAATGATGATAATTGCCATGAACAAGCAGTTTGACCAAGCACCAACACAAATAAGGGAAATTGCAACAGCTAAACACAAAAGGTTAAAAAATGTAAAGGTGTTTTCAAAGAAAATTCGTTTATATGTTTTAACGTTTCGGTTTGGTGTGAGGTTTGTTTGACCCTTATTGATTCTTTCATGAACTTGGTCATCAGTAAGTCCAAGAGAGGCATCGGTTCGAACTCTTTTAACACGTGTTGGTTTTACAGGTTCTTGTTCTTTTTTCTTTTTAAACACACCTTTTTTGTTGGTTTTTTGTGGCTCTTTTTTAGAATTATTTGCAGTTTTAGGAGCGCTTTTTTGCTTTTTTGAAATGTTTTTCGATTTGTTTTCAAGTGAAACGTCTGGTAATTTTTCTTCAAGTGCTTTTTCTTCTGTTTTTGTTTGTTTGGTTTCTTTTGTGTCAACTTTTAAAGCTGAAGCATCATTTGCTTTTTCTGCTTTTTCTTTTTTTGTTGTTTTTTCAGAAACAGAAGAAACAGCCGAAGGATCTTCGACTTTCATGTTTTTTTCAGCATTTTCTTGTTTGTTTTCTGTTTTGTTTTCAACTTTATTTTCAGACTTTTCATCAACTTTTGAAAGTTCAAGAACGTCTTCAATTTTCACTTGTTTTGTGTTATTTTTAGCCATGACAACTCCATAAAAAGAGATTTTATATATAAATAATATTACATATTATATTTTAAAATGTCAACAAATCGAACAAACATAAAACCAAAAATAAATAAAAAAACAAGAAATTGTTGCAAATTGAAAAAAGGTTTGATATAATCATTGTATCAGTTCCTTGCTCGGAAAGGTTTTGCATGCGTGCAAAATGCGAGTTTCGAGCCGAATGAGTCCAAAAGGAGGAAGAAAAATTATGAAAGCATATGAACTTTTATACATCATTGACGCTCAGGTTTCAGACGAAAAGAGAGAAGAAATCATTTCTAAAGTTAACGACCTTATCAACAACAATGGTGGAAAGGCACAAGAAGCTGACAAATGGGGAATTCGTAAATATGCATATCCAATCGCATATAAAAACGAAGGATACTATGTGCTTGTAAACTTTGAAGCACCTGTAACACTCCCACAAGTTCTTGACAGTCAATTGCTTATCATGGACGGAGTTGTTCGTCATATGATCACAGCAAAATAAAGTAAAGAGGAAAATATTATGAATAGAGTATTTCTTATTGGAAACTTAACAAAGGATCCAGAACTTACAACAACCAACAGTGGAGTTTCACTTTGCAAATTCACTTTGGCAGTTCAACGTCGTTTTACAGGAAATGACGGAGAACGTGAAGCAGACTTTTTGCCTATCATCGTTTGGAGAGGTCTTGCAGACAACTGCTATAAATTCTTGAAAAAAGGAAGCAAAGCGGGTGTTTCTGGAACAATTCAAACTCGTCAATATGATGCACCAGACGGAACAAGAAGATTTATCACTGAAATCATTGCAGATGAAGTTGAATTCTTGTCAACAAGAAATGGTGGAGAAGAAGCAGAGTCAACAAAACCAACAAAAAACGACGAAGTTGTCACAAAGTTTGAACCAATTGATGATGACAACCTTCCATTTTAATCGCTAGTTCTAGCAAAAGGAGAAATTATGAAAAAGCAAGTTAAAAATAACAATAACAATGCTTCTTATGATGATAAAAATCCTAAAAAAGTTAGAAAGAGTCCTAAAAAAGTTTGTGCTTTCTGCGCAGACAAAGTTGAATCAATCGACTATAAAGATGTTCAAAGACTCAGAAAATATATGACTGAAAAAGGAAAAATCATTCCAAGAAGAACAACTGGCGTTTGTGCAAAACATCAAAGAGAACTTACAAACGCAATCAAGAAAGCAAGAGTTATGGCTCTTCTTCCTTACAAAAATAACTAATTTTAAAGACTCGTAAGAGTCTTTTTTTGTGTGCGCCATGAAAAATATTTTAATCACCGGTGGTGCTGGTTTTCTTGGAACCAACATCTCTGTTAAATTATTGGAAAAAGGATATGAGGTTTTTGTTATAGACGATTTGAAAAACGCCTATGTTTCGCATGTCCACTTTTTGCAGAAAGAATTTCAAAATCTAAAATTTAAAAAGCTTGATGTGTGCAATTTGAATCAATTGGAAGAGGTTTTTAAAACTGAAAAGTTTGATACAATCATTCATTTGGCTGCAAGAAAATATGTTGGTGAGAGCTTTGAAAAAGAGAATGAATACTTTTCAAACAATATGAAAAGTCTTGAAAATGTGTTACTTCTTTCAAAGAAATATGGAGCAAAACACTTTGCCTTTGCATCAAGCATTACAGTATATGGAAATTGTGATAAAGAAAATGAAAAATATGATCCAGTTTCTCCATATGCAAAAACAAAACAGCTTGGAGAAGAAGAAATCAGGCTGTTTGCAAAAGAAAACACAAACATGACATTTACAATTTTCAGATTTTCAAATCCGGTTTCAGCGAATACAAAATATATGCTTGGTGATAATTCGAAAAAGCATAAACTAAATTTGGTGTCACTTGTTTGCAAAAGTGCAATTGAGAATAAGAAACTTGTGCTTAATGGAAACAATCATAACACAAAAGACGGAACACCAATTCGAGACTATTTTCATATTGAAGACCTTGCTGAAATTGTATGCAATGTTCTTGAAAAACAAAAAGCTCATTTTGACACAATGAATGTTGGAATGTCGGGAAATGGTTTTTCTGTTTTGCAAATCATAAATCAAACCGAAGAAATATTAAACAAAAAAATTGATTATTGTTTTGGAAACAAAAAGTCGGGTGATGTTGCAAAAAATGTGTGTGATAACACACATCTTTTAAGTGTATATGGAAATCATGAATTTCGAGACATAAGACAAATGTTAGAAGATGAAATTGCATTTAGGAAATCAATAAATGAAAAAAGCAGCAAATAAATTGCTGCTTTTATTTTTGTTGATATTTTGTAAATTTATCATAAATTTCAATAAATTTATGCATTTTATTGCATTTTTCAATAAAATTTTAATGTTTTTGCGTTTTTTATTCTAAAACAGTGACAGTTCCGTCTTTAGAAATGCGAATTTTTTCACCTGAGTGAATTTCATTTAAAATGTCGTCACCAAGTTTATCAATTGCAATAATTTTAGAATTTTCCCAGTTCTTTGCAAGAATAACACCAGAAGCTGCAAGCGAATCAATTTCTCCAGAGAATAAAAGTGCAGCAGGGTTAATTCCCATTTGGCATATTGTCTGAATAACGAGTCCGCCAGTTGTTGAACCAATTGTCTGTGGCAAAATTAGTGCAATTCCAGTAAGATTTTTTCCATAAACGTCTGGGTTGTTTTGATCTGAGCCAATAATTTTTTTTGCATTTTTAAGCGCGGATTTTTGGAAAGTTGCAAGAGTGTTTAACCCTTGATGAGAAACAATGCATTCACCTTCATACTCGCCTTCGCAGATTACACGTCCTTTAAATTCGTTTTTCATTATCTTTCACCTCCGCAAATTTGTTTCAAAATGTCGGCATCTTTATAATATCTTGATTTTGAATAGGTTCTAAGTTTATTGCTATTTGTAATGATTGGTTTGCTTCCCGCAATTGGGTTATTTGTATACATAAGCGGACAAATTGAAGAGATTTTTACTCCAAAACTGATAAGTTTTGCATATTCTTCAGTTCTTTTGAAGCGGGAGAGAACGTCTGGAGCGGTTGTCATTATTGTGCGAACTTTAACTTTTTTTCTTCCAGAATTTTTCAATCCTTCTTCAATTTTATGTTCCCATGAAACAAGTTGATCAAAAGTTAAGTGTGGGCAACCGATAAAGCAAAGGGTTGGTTTTGCATTTTCGTTTTTCCACATCACTGGATAACTTTTATAAACTCTTTCAAGTTCAGCATCGTCAATAACATAGGTTTTAACATTTTCTTTCAAAAGTTTTTCGCCATATTTTTTTGCTTCTGGTGTAAGGTTTTCAATGTGATAAAGACCAACCGCACCATTTGACGCTGTTGCTGCACCAAAATCTTTTAAATATGAAATTGCTTGGTCGTTAAGCTCGGTTCCAAGATATTTGTCAAGACCTTTAACAAAAGGAACATCTGCCATAACCTTCATTCCAATTGCGCTTCCAAGAATTTGTGCTTCAGGAAGAGAAGAAGTTTTAATTTCAACAACCCAATCAGCCTTTCTGCCTTCATCGGTTAAAAGTCCAAATTCTGGAACGAGCCCAAGAAGAGATCCAAAAATGTCAAGCATTCCGCTGTTGCGGTTGCATCTTGCACCAAGAACAGAGTTTGCAAAAACAACAGCACTGCTTTCAGCCCAAGACAAAATGTCACCATATTTTGGAGTGTTGCCAACTTCTGGAAGATAGCAAGTGCAAGAAAATGCATTTGAATTTTTAAGCCCAATTTTTGAAAGTTGATCTTCATAGTGTTTTTGTTGTGAATACATAATTTTGCTGAAAATCAATTTGTTTAAAAGCCCAACTTTAACGTTTTCATAGTCGATAGGGCGTGGATCAACTGTGAATGGATATGGAGTCTTAAGTCCAGCATCAATAATTTCGTCCATAATGCGATAAACAGGTTTTAAAAGTCCAATTCCAAAAGATGTTACAAGGTGTCCGTTTGTGGAAACTGGAACAAGTCTTTTTGCACCAAAAATATCACCAAACTCAACAAGTGTGCGCATTATTTTTGCTTTTGTTTCGCCTTCACTTCCGTTAAGAATGGCTTGTTGTTCTTCGGTAAGTTTCATATTTTCCCCCTTAAAATATTTTTTTGATAATTTGATTATAAACTTTTTGCACTCTTTTTCAAAATAATAAAGCATTGTTTTGCAAATTTTATATAAAAATTTAATTTTTCCTTGAAAGATATTTAATTGTTGGATATAATATCCTTGTTTTAAGGAGACGGAAATGAATAATTTTAAAAGAAAATTTTTCATGTTTGTTTTAACATTTTGTGCGATTGTTGTTCCGGCAGTTTGTTTTGCTGGGTGTGATAGCCAAGGTTTTGTTATTGCATCAAATAAAGAAGCAAAGGCTTGCTTTATTGGTGAAAAACTTGAAAATGGTTTTTATGTTGAAATTGAATATATAAACAATGAAGAAGAAACTTTCAACGCTGAAGATTTCACATATGAAATGAATGGCGAAACTAAAAAGTCTTCAGGAATTGTTATAAGAGAAAGATATTCAAGCACAAATAAAAATGGTGAAATTTCAATTATAAATTATTTTGAAGTTTCACAAACATTGAAGCCTGGTGAAAATGGAACTTTAAAAATAATTGTTGAAGGTCAAATTTCAAAGTTGTTTTATAAGGGAAAGGAAATTACTAAAAACAAAATCTTTTAAAAGATAAAAGCACAAAATTAAATGTGCTTTTTTTGTTGCAAAAATTCGGTAGAATCAGTGAAAATCACAACAAAAACATGCATTTGACAAAAATTTTTGTTCTTGATAAAATTAAATCATGGAAAAGAAACTTGAAACATGGTGTTTTGGTGGAGATAAAAAAACTGCCGACCGACTTTTTGAACTTGTAAAAACTGGAAGGAAAACCGCAACTTGCAGCCTTTATCTAGGTGAAGAAATTTCAAAAAATATTGGTTATAGCATTTTGACAAATTTCGATCAAACCCAAAAATTGAAAATAAAAACTAAAAAGGCATATGTAACAAAATTTTGTGATGTGACAAGTGCGCATGCAAAAATGGAGGGCGAGGGCAACTTGTCGCTTGCATATTGGAGAAAAATTCATAAAAAATTTTTCAAAAAAGAGTGCAAGAAAAACAAAATGAAATTTTGTGAAGATATTGAAATTTTGTGTGAAGAATTTCAGGTTGTTGAATAAAATGCCTTTTTAAGGGGGTGATTTTATGTTTAGTGTAAACAATCTTAAAATTGAAACTAAAAAGGGCAGGGTTCTGATTGAAAATTTGTCTTTTGTTTTAAATTCTGGTGACAAACTAGCAATGATCGGGGAAGAAGGCAACGGTAAGAGCACACTTATGAAGGCCTTGATAAGTCCGAAGCTTGTTGAAGAATATGCTTCTGTTTCTGGAACAATTTCAACATGTGGGGCAAAAATTGGATATTTAGAACAGAAACTTGATGATTTTTGGAACGATTTTGAAATCGTGGATTATTTTGTTCACAATCAACTTTCAAAAGAACTTGAATTTGATAATTATGATTTAGTTTATAAATTTTGCTCTAATTTAAATAGTCTTGGCTTTGATGGGAACCTTATTGATAATGGCACCAAAATTCAAAACTTGTCAGGTGGTGAAAAAGTAAAACTTCAACTTGCAAAGTTGATGACAATTGAATATGATCTATATTTCTTAGACGAGCCAACAAACGATCTTGATATTGAGACACTGGAAATTCTTGAAAAATTTATTAAGCAACAAACAAATCCTGTTGTTTTCATTTCTCACGATGAAACTTTGCTTGAAAATGTCGCAAATAGAATTTTGCATATCGAGCAACTTATAAAAAAGAGCAAACCAAAGTTTGCTCTTGAAAAATGTGGCTATAGCGAATATGTTTCTGCAAGAAATCGTGCAATTGAACATCAAACTCAGGTTGCATATAGTGAACGAAGAGAGCAAAAGAAAAAAGAAGAAATTTTAAAACAAATTAAAGAAAAAGTTCGTCAAGACATTAAAGAATGCCGAAGAGACCCATCAACGGGGAGAATTCTTGTCAAGAAAATGCGAAACATCAAAGCTCAAGAAACAAGACTTGAAAACAAAGAACTTACTGAAATTCCTGATGTTGAAGAAGCAATCAAAATCATAGCAAATCAAAAAATTTCTCTTCCATCGCAAAAGAAAATTGTTGATGTTTCACTTGATAGTTTAAGGGCTGGTGAAAAAGTTCTTGCAAAAAACATTAGTCTTGCAATTTATGGAGCGAAAAAAGTTGCAATTGTTGGAAAGAATGGCTGCGGAAAAACAACCTTGCTTCGTGAATTGTTGCCAATTTTAAAGCACACACCAGGACTTAAAGTTGGATATTTTTCTCAAAATTATAATGAGATTTTAGATTTCAATGACACGCCTATAAATATTTTGACAAACGCAAATAAAACCTTAAATCCACAAACACTTCTTGGTTGTTTAAAATTCACAAAAGAAGAAATGGAACATAAAATTAAAGATTTAAGTGAAGGTCAAAAAGCAAAATTGTCACTTTTAAAAATTATCATTGAAAATAATAATGTTTTGGTTTTAGATGAACCAACAAGAAATTTAAGCCCGCTTTCAAACCCAACAATACGTGAGCTTTTAAATTCTTATCATGGTTCTGTGATTTCTGTTTCGCACGACAGAAAATTTATAGCGGAAGTGTGCGATCAAACTTATGAACTTTGTGAAAAAGGACTTGTGAGGGTATAATATGAAAAAAGAAAGCAAATTTGCGGTTTTTAACTATAATGAAAATGACAATTGCTTGATAGAAGAATTGATGTCTTATCTTGATGCAAAGGCAATTGATGTTTACAAATTTTTTGAAGTTGAACCAACAGAAAAAGCACAAATTATAATTGTTCCAACAAAGAAAGAATATGATTCTCTTTTCAATTTAGAGAATGGAAGACCACAAGATGCAAAGGTTGGTTTGTCTTCTCGTGGAAGTTTAACACGAGATGGCAAAATTTTATATCTTTCCATTGCGGATTATAAAAACACGGCCCATGCTTTTTCACCAGGCGAAAAAGAACAAGCAATAGAACTTTATAAGAAAACTTTAGTTCACGAATTTGTGCATTTTGTGAATGTGTGTTTCAATAAAAAGAACAATTGCAGTTTCACAGAAAAATTCTTGGTTGAAGGAATAGCTTGTTATTTAAGCGGGCAAAAGGAAGGAAAAAACATTGATTTTAATTTTGAAATTGATGATGTCTTAAATCGAGAAAAACAACCATATGATGCATATTATGCTTTAACGAAATATTTTATAGAGCATTATGATAAGCAGGTTGTTCTTGAAATTTTTCAAAGCAGCAGACAGGCGAGAGAACTTCTTTGCTCTGAACTTTTTGAAAAAACAAAAAGCCAAATATGTTAAAATTTTAGTTTCAAAGAAAAAGACCATATGAAAATATGGTCTTTTTTGTGTTTTATATTTAATTTATTATATGTTTGCGTTTTTTATGGCGAATTTGTTAAATTTATCAGGTGAAAATCCATAAAAAATGCAAAAATTAGTGGTTTTATGGTTAAAAACTGTGAATTTTTGAGTAAATTTGTGAAATGTGTGCAGTTTTGTCTTTTATTTTCCGACTTTATAGTTTGTGCTTTCTTGACCAAAGCGATTATATTCTTTTTGTGAAAAACCAGGAATCTTTTTAATTGCATCACGTTTAAGTTCTTTCAAAAGTTTTGCTTCTTCAAAAGAGAAAGCAGTTTCATCATTAACGATAATGTGGTCAACAACTTCAATGCTGTTTAAAATGCAGCTTGAAACAATTTTTGCTGTGAAGGCAATGTCTTCATCTGATGGGCGAACGGTGCCGTGTGGGTGATTATGAGTGATCAAAACTCGTTCGCAATTGTTTGCAACAATAATGTTTGTAAGCTTTCGAATGTCAACAGGAACTTCACTTGCTGTTCCACGATTGATAAGGTTGCAAGACATCACTTTGTTTGAGTTTGTTAAGCAAAGCATATAAAACTCTTCAACAGTTTTGCCCTTATATAGATTTTTACAATATTCTTTTGCTGTTGTTGTTCCGGCAATCGATGTGTCGCATTTGCTTTTGCCATAGCACTCGAAAATTTTAAGATAAGAAGAAATGAGCATTGCTGAATGCTCGCCAACACCTTCAACTGCTTTAAGTTTTTCAATTGGTGCTTCAAGAACCTTGTCAAAGCTTCCGAATGCGTCAAGAAGATTGTGCGCAATTGGGTTTGTATCTTTGCGTGGAATTGCAAAATATAAAATGAACTCTATTTTTTGAACGTCTGAAAAAGCACAAAGCCCATTGTTTGTGAAAATCTCTTTCATTCGTTTTCTGTGTTCTTCATGAATTGATTTGTTTGCTTCGTCCATATAAGCCTGCCATTTTTGTTAAAAATATCTAAATTTAGGGGTGAACCCAGTTAAAACACTTTACAAAAAGTGCATATATATTCATAATAAATATATATGACAAGTTTGTCAAATAAAGGAGATAAAAATGTTAGCATTATACATTACACTTGGCGTTATCGCCCTTCTTGCAGTTATAATCACTGTTTGGATTATCGCTACAAGAAACTCATTCGTTCGACTTAGAAACAATGTCGAAGAAGCATATTCAACAATGGATGTTTGTCTTAAAAAAAGATATGACTTGATTCCAAACCTTGTTGAAACTGTAAAGGGTTATGCAAAGCACGAAAAAGAAACCCTTGACGCTGTTATCACAGCAAGAAGCAAAGTATCTGTTGCTGGAAATGCAGAAGATCGTGCAAAAGCTGAAGGAGAACTTACAACAACTCTTCGTTCTCTTATGGTTTTAACTGAAAACTATCCAGATCTTAAAGCAAATTCAAACTTCACAGATCTTCAAAATCAACTTAAAACTCTTGAATACGAAATTTCAAATTCAAGAAGATATTACAATGCTTGTGTTAAAACATATAACACAAAAACTGAAATTTTCCCAAGCAACTTGATTGCATCATGGTTCAAATTTGAAAGAAAACCACTTTTCGAAGTTGACAGCCCAGAAGAAAGAAAAAATGTAAAGGTGCAATTCTAATTGGAAAAGAAAACTAAAATTGGAGTCTCAATTGTTTTTGCAATTATCCTTGTATTTTTAAGCATTGTGCTTTTCAAAATGGACATTGTTGCATCTTCACTAGATGAAAATTCAGTTTCGGCTTCCCCAATCAATATTACTCGTCTTGATGTGAATGCAACAGTTCACGAGACAGGAAAGGTTGACGTTGTTGAAAGTTTTGATGTAAAGTTCAATCAATCAGGACTTCACGAAGTGATAAGATTCATTCCTTATGCATGTTATCAATATCGTAAAATTGATGGAAAAGTTAAGAAAAATGTGGTTTATGCCCAAATTACAGATGTTGGTGGCATTGGAGATCATTCTGAATCATTTAACACTTATATTGACGAAATGGCGGGCTATATCACTTTTGGTCTTAAAGATACTGCTGGTTTTTCTTATGGCGAAACAAGAACATTTTCAATTAAATATTCCTATTTCATGGGGAATGATAAAAACAAAGGTTTTGATGATGTTTATTATAACCTTGTTGGAACCAATAGCACTTGCGAAATTGAAAACGTTTCATTTTCAGTAACTCTTCCTAAAGAAGTTGAAGCGGGGAAAATTCAAATGTATTCAGGTGTTGCTGGAAGCACAGCTGCTCAAGAATTTACTGCTTTGGGAAATGTTGTTTCCGGAACATGTGCAAGATTGGAAGCAGGTGAAGGAATAACGTTCCGTGCAATTTTTGAAGACGGATATTTAACAAAAGTTCCTGCAAAACTTAATTCAAGACAACTTATTGCAATTGGTCTTTGTCTTGTTTGTGTTGCATTTGCTCTTGTTTGTTTCTTTGTTTTAAGACAGAAAAACAACTATCCAAAACCTGTTGAACTTGTTCCATATAATGGGCTCGATCCATTTGTTGCCGACTATATGGCAAATGCATCTGTTTCAACAAAAACTGTTTCTGCAAGTGTAATTTGCCTTGCAAATATGGGATATTTAACAATTGAAGACAAGGGAAACAAAAACATTGTTTTCCATAAAACTGAAAAAGATATATCGGAACTTAAAAATGTAAGTTTGAAAATGGTTTACAATGCAGTTTTTTCTGGCGGAGTAAACGAGAAAGAAATGTCTAGGCTTGGTGTAGACTTTGCAGCAAGCGTAAGCACAATTCAAAGTGCAGAGAAAATTAAACAAAAATCTTCACTTTACGATCAAAAAGAAACAAACAAATATGGTTGGTTTAAATTTGGTGTTTTGGCATTAATGTTTATCACTGCACTTGTGGTGTTTAAAATTCCAAAATCATTTTTCGGTTTTTCAACTGATTTGTTCAATTTTGTGAATGTTGCATTCTCACTATTCTTGGTTTATGCAGCTGTAAGTTGCTTCTTTGAACAAAAGAACTTGTGGATTTATACATTGATTTCAACTTCAATATTCATTGTTATCATGGCTCTTGTATATGCAAGATTCAGCATTGGATTGATTGATAAAAATTATATTGGATTTATTGTTTTGATAATTTTAAGTGCACTTCCAGTTCTTGTAAATGTGACACCAAAATATTCACAAGCTGGGGCAATATCAAAAGGTCGTGTTCTTGGATTCAAAAACTATATTTCAATGTGTGAAGTTTCACAACTTAAAATGTTTGCTCTTGAAAATCCAAATTACTATTTTGATGTTTTGCCATATGCTTATGTGTTCGGACTTTCAAAAGTTTGGATGGATAAGTTTAAAGACATTGAAGTTAAAGTTCCAGATTGGATCACAAGTTCAAATGGAACACTTATGGACTATGTTGTGTTTAACTCGATGTTTAATAACTTTAATCAGACAATGTCAAACAACATTCAAGCAGAAAAATTTAAAGCTTTTGCAAGCACTGCAAAATCATTTACAAACTCAAGCGGCAGAAGTGGTGGACACTCTGGCGGCTTCGGCGGTGGTGGTTTCTCCGGTGGTGGCGGAGGCGGAGGCGGATTTGGTGCAAGATAAGCCAAATCCACTTGCTTAAATTAAGAAAAAGAAAAAAGAACCAAAATTTTGGTTCTTTTTTTATTGTTTTTAATTTAGTTTTTTGTTTAATAATTCATAAAAAGTATATAATTTTTCTTGAACTTCTTTACTATATCCAATAGTTTCAAGTGTAGCGTTTGCTTTAAACATTTTATTAAAAGATTTAACAGTATATGTCATATTGTCAGTTTTAATTGGTAGAATGTTTGCTTCTTCAAATTCTTCAATCATATACTCTGGAAGTTCTGCTTGTTTCATTTTTTTAATAATTGTTTCTTTTTCTTTGGTTTCCATTTTATATTTTCTCCTTACTATTATTATACGTTTTTTTACGAATTTTGGTTTAGTTTTTGTAAAAATATAGATAAATGACCAAAAATTAAAGAAAACCAGTTTAAATGCTTTTTGTAACGACAATGTCGGCGCCGGTGTTAAGAACATTTTTAATGACAACGTCACCAATTTTTGCGCTGTCAACATATACTTTGTCAATTTCTTTCATAACATCAAAAATCATTTTCTTTGGAATTGGGCAAGATGTTTTAACACTTGTCACACCTTTTTTTGTTCGAATAAGGCTTGTTACAATTCTTTTTGGAGAAGTTACTTCTTCTTTTCCAAATTGTTCACCACGAATGCAGTTGTTGCCAGAAACGGTATAACCATCTTTTGTTTTATCAACTTTCAAACTGCACCCAAGTGGGCACATTATGCATGTTAAGTTAATGCTCATGATTGCACCTCCACAACAATATTGTCTTTTGCATTGGCTTTGTCAATTTCCATGGTTATCATTTCTCCAGGAACTCCCGCAAGCATATATTTTTTAGAAAGAATTTGATCACCACTTTTTGCAATGATGAAGGATTTAGTAATCTTGTTTTTCAAGCGAAACTTTGCAACCAATTTATTTTCGGTGTGATATGCAATGTTTGGAAGAACATATGTGAGCCCGTTTCCCGCTTCAACAAAAATTGGATTTGTTGTTTTTAAAATTCCTTTTGCATAGTCGCTTGCACATTTTCCTGCACTTTCCGCCTCGATTGCAACGTTGTCAACAAGATCGTGAATGTGAAGAACATTTCCTGCAGAGAAAACACTTTTGATGTTTGTTTGATAAAATTCATCAACAAGTGCACCATTTGTAACTTTTTTAAGTTCAAGGTTTGGTAAAAGGTCGGTTTCAGGTGTAAGCCCAACAGAAAGAACCAAAGTGTCGCATTTCAAAAACTTTCTTGTGTTTTCAATTGGGGCGAAGTGTTCGTCAACTTGTCCGTAATATATTCCTTCCACACGGTCTTTTCCAACAACTTCAAAAACTGTTGTATTGAAAAGAAGGGGAATGTTATAGTCTTCAACACATTGCAAAACATTTCTGCGAAGACCACTTGTTGTGCTGTTAATTTCAAGCACTGCAAGAACTTTTGCGCCTTCAAGAGTAAGCCTGCGAGCCATGATAAGTCCAATGTCACCACTTCCGAGAATGACGACTTTTTTGCCTGGCAAATATCCGAAAATGTTTACCATTTTTTGAGCAACTCCAGCAGTCATGATTCCTTGTGGGCGAGTTCCGTTAAGGCGAATTGCCGCGGGAGTTCTTTCTCTTGCACCAGTTGCAAGAACAATTGCTCCGGCAGTTATATTTTGAATTCCGTTTTTATTTGTGATCGTAACCTCATTTGGTTTAATTTCGGTTACAAATGTGTCGGTTAAAACTGAAATGTTTTTATCTTTTTTAACAAGTTTTTCAAAACGTGCAGCAAATTCTGGACCAGTAAGTTCTTCACCAAAATAGTGAAGACCAAAGCCGTTGTGAATGCATTGGTTTAAAATTCCACCAAGGGTGTGATTTCTTTCAATCAAAAGGGTGCGGCTTCCGTTTTTTGCACTTCCGAGTGCTGCTGCCATTCCGGCAGGTCCACCGCCAATAACAATAACATCAAAATCATGTTTAGTCATTTCTTTCACCCCCACGAATAGGATATGTAAACACATTTGAATTTTTGTTTTCTTTTAAAACTTCTTCAAGTGGAATTTTTCTTGTTTTTGCAATGATTTCGGCAACTGGAATAGAACAGAAACCGCCTTGGCAGCGACCCATTCCGGCACGAACCCTACGTTTAATTCCGTCAACCGAATGAATCTTAAGTGGACGGTCAAGGGCATTTAAAATGTCGCCCTTTGTAATGTTTTCGCATTTGCAAACAAGTTCACCATAGGTGTGGTCTTTTGAAAGAAGTTGGTTTTTTTCTGCATTTTTGAGGTCTTTAAACAGAAAATACGGTTCAATTTGTTTGTTTTTTATTGTTGGATTATAAATAAGCCCCATTTTTTCAATTGCATATTTTGAAATTGCTGGGGCAGAAGAAAGTCCAGGAGAGCAAATTCCAGCAAGGGTTAAAACGTCATTGTCGATTTTACTTTGCTCGATCACAAAATCATCTCCGCAAATTGTTCTTACACCTGAAAATTGGCGAATGCTTTTTCTAAGATTCACATTTGACAGCAAAAGTCCAGATTTTTCAGCAACAAGATTAAGTCCTTCACGGGTGGTTTTTGTGCTGTCGTCACTTTCATAGCTTGTTGGACCAACCAAAATGTTTCCATCAAGAGTTTGTGTGATCAATATTCCTTTGCTTCCTTTTTCTGGAAGTGGAAAAACTGTGACTGGGGCAATGCGTGCTTCGCTTTGTTCCAAAACAAAATATTCACCACGCTTATATACAATAGGATAGGTTTCGGTTTTCAAAAGTTTTGCGACATCGTTAACTCCGGCACCAGCACTGTTGATAACTTTTTTTGCGAAAACGGTGGTTTTTCCATCGGAAATCTCAAAAAGTCCATTATTTTTGCGTATTTTCTTTGCATCAAATTCAAGCAGAACAGTTGCTCCGTTTAAAATTGCCTCTTCAGCCATGCAAATTGTAAGAAGATATGGGCAAACAACATAGGCATCTTTTGCAAGAAGTCCGCATGTTACGTTTTCGGTTATGTTTGGAAGAATTTTTAAAAGTTCTTCACGGGAAAGAATAAACAAATTTTTAACTCCATTTGCAATTCCACGATCATAAAGCTCTTTTACGGTTTGTGTGTTGTTTCCAATAACAACAGCGCCAAGCTTTCTAAGTTTCAAGCCAAGACGTTTGCAAAGGGAAGGATACATTTTGTTTCCTTCAACATTAAGTTTTGCTTTAAGGGTTCCAGGTTTTGCATCAAATCCTGCATGAACAAGCCCGCTGTTAGCTTTGCTTGCACCGGTTGAAACATCGCTTGCTTTATCAACAAGGCAAACTGAATAGCCTGATCTTGCAAGATCGGTTGCAAGACAGGTTCCAACAACACCGGATCCAAAAATTAATACATCATAGATTTTTTCCATTTTTGTGCTCCTATAAATAGAATAGTGCCAAACAAAACATCTTGTCAAACAAAAAAGTTGCGTTTTTGCCTTTATTTTATTTTTTATAAAATAAAAAAAGTGATATTATATATATTGTAAAGTAATTTTTCCGCAAAAGGAGACTTATATGGTTGAAAAGAGATATATCGTTGGCCTAGACGAAGGAACAACAAGTGCAAGAGCCTTAGTTTATGATGTGAAAACAAACAAGATTGTTTCAGTTGAAAGTCAGGGTTTCAAGCAATATTATCCTGAAAATGGCTGGGTTGAGCAAGATGCCGAAGAAATTTATCTTGCACTTTGCTTTGCTTTCAAAAAGGCGATGAGCAATAAACGTCTTGACATGGACAAGATTTTAGCACTTGGGCTTACAAGCCAACGTGAAACCGTTGTTGCCTTTAACAAAGAAACTGGGAAACCTGTTTACAATGCAATTGTTTGGCAATGCAGAAGAACGGCAAAAGAGATTGAAAAACTTTCACCAGAAGTGAAAGAAAAAATCAGATTAAAGACTGGTCTTGTTCCAGACCCATATTTTTCTGCAAGCAAAATGGCATGGATTTTGAAAAATGTTCCAGAAGCAAAACGTCTTGCAAAAAGTCACAAGCTTTGCATGGGCACAATGGACAGCTTTATTGCTTATAAACTTACGGGAAGATTTGTGACGGATACATCAAATGCTTCAAGAACAATGCTTTTTAACATTAACACTCTTGATTGGGACAATGAGCTTCTTGAAATGTGGGGCATTGATAAGGAATGTTTGCCACAAGTTGTTTCTTCAGCAGAAATTGTTGGCGAGTGCAAAGAATTTTCAAATGCACCTTTGTGTTCTATCATCGGGGATCAACAAGGAAGCCTTGTTGGTCATGGTGCAATTGAAACTGGTCGTTCTAAAATTACTTATGGCACGGGTGGGTTCTTGCTTGTTAACACTGGAAGCAAGGTTCAACTTGATGCCGATAAGCTTCTTGCAACCGTTGCATATACAGTGAATGGGAAAACAGCATATGCTTTGGAAGGTTCAATTTTCTCGGCTTGCTCTGCAATAAACTGGGCTGGGCATAACATTAAACTTTTTGACAAGGTTGACGAAACTGAGAAAATGGCACTTTCAGTTCCAGACAACGGTGGGGTATATTTTGTTCCTGCATTCACTGGGCTTGGTGCACCATTTTGGAATGCAAATGCAAGAGCATGCTTTGTTGGAATCACCTTTGGTGTCACAAAAAATCACATGGTTCGCTCGGTTCTTGAAAGTCTTGGATTTGGTGCAGAAGCAATCATAAAGGAAATGGAAAAAACAAATATCAATCTTAAAAGCATAAATGTTGATGGTGGTGGAAGCAAAAATCGTTTCATTTTGCAGTTTTTGGCAGATATTTCTGGAAAACAAGTTCACAAAACTGAAAGCACAGAGTGTTCAGTTCTTGGTGCAATCTATCTTGCAGAAGTTGCACTTGGACTTATAAGGTTTGAAGACATTAAGGACCTTGCAAAACAGGTTGAAACATTTAAGCCATCATATTCTTCAAAACAAAGAGAAGAGCTTTTTGCAAATTGGGAAAATGCTGCAAAAAATAGCACATGGGTTCAGGAGTAAATATGAAAGAATTTGATATTATTGTTATTGGCGGTGGCCCTGCGGGAATCAGTTCGGCAATTTATGCAAAACGTGCGGGTGCAAGTGTTTGTGTTTTTGATTCGGGCAAAAGCAAATTGGAAGACGCAAAAGAAATTGCAAATTACTATGGAATTGCTTCAATTTCGGGCTCAAAACTTAAAAAAGAAGGAATAAAACAAGCAAAAAACCTTGGAATCACTATAATTTCTTGTCCAGTTGATGAAATCGAAAAAGACTTTGATAAAGATATTTTTGTTTTGAAAACAACAAAAGAAGAATATGTTTCTTCGTCCGTTATCATTGCATCTGGTGAAAAACAAAATGCTTTTGATGAAAGGCTAAATAAATTCAGAGTGCAAAACATTAGTGGTTGTGCAATTTGTGATGGTTTTTTATATAAAGGCAAAATTGTTGGTGTTCTTGGCGAAAAATCATATGCTTTGGCAGAGGCGAAAATTCTTTCTCCACTTGCAAAAAAAGTTTATGTTTTCACAAATGGCGAATCTGATTTAAAAGGGCAGGGCAACATTGAAATCGTGAATGGTGAAATTTCATCATTTGATGGAAAAGTAAAGCTTGAAGAAGTTTGTGTTGCTGATAAAAAATATAAAATTGATGCATTGTTTGTTGCGGTTGGAGAAATGGATTCTCTTGATATGGCAAGAAAGCTTGGAATTTTAACAAAAGACAATCATATTGTTATAAATGAAAAATGTGAAACCAACGTTAAAGGTGTATATGCCGCTGGTGATATTACTGGTGGAATCAAACAAGTTGCAACTGCGGTTTATCAGGGCATGGTTGCGGGTCTTGAAAGTTCAAAATATGTAAGATAAAAAGAAAACACTCACAAATGTGGGTGTTTTTATTTTGTGTTTTAGTTTTATTAAAGTTGATTGTTTTTATTGTATTGCTTTTGTGATTTACTATATTATATCGAGTAAATTTTTAACTGTGGTTGAAATTTAAATATAAAATGAATGAAAAATCTAGATTCCAGAATGTGGCTCGGTTGATTGCAAAGGTTCTTTATCTTCTGAAATGTTTTCAGTATGAGAATTTGCCGTTTGCTCTTTGGTTTTGTGCTCTTTGATATATTTTGTCCACTTAATATAGCCATAGGTTGTGTTTGTGAGATATCCAGCCTTCAAAACAAGAAGAACCCACTGTCCAGAAATGATGTTTATCACAGTTTCAAGAATTGAAGAAATATACCATGCAATCCATTGTTCACGATATCGGAACAAAATGAAAAGCCCATTTGCAATTCCTGCGGCACTTACACATGCATCAAGATAGCAAACAACTTTCAAAATTATATCGCTTGAATAAAAGTCGGTTTCAGGGGCAAACCTTGCCATGAGATAGCCAATTCCTGCTGTCCAAACTGCAATTGCACTGATAACTAAAACTGCTTGCCAGCCGTTAAGTTTTCTTACAATGGTTTTTTCTTTATCTTCGCCGTCTTTATGTTTGTTCCAATTAATGAAAGATATAATATCAATTGGAATCCAGAAAAACAATGTCACAGCCATTGTTGCAAATCGAGAAGCAAGAATAATCAGGATAGCGATCTCGGTGATTTCAACAACAAGAGAAACAATAAAGTTCCATTTGCTTTGCTTGGAAATCAAAAGTTCGCAAAGAACATTTGCTATAACGTCAACAAGATATAGAATCATTATAATTGTTCCGTGAACACCGTTAACATCTTCTTCAGGAAATAAGAATGCAAAAAGAACTGCTAAAACAACAATTGAAAAGAACCATACTTTTTCATAGGTCGAAAAATAGTTCCATGTTGAAACAAACCAGTTTTGTTTTTTTGTTTTTTCTGAATTTTTAACTAAATCTTTACTCATTTGAATTTATCCTTTATCAAATTCAAAATTATAAACAGTGACATGGTTTCTGTCAAATTTATTTGTCGGTGAATGCGAAATATTTTTATGGTGATTTTATTAAAAATATGCAAATTGTATTCCATTTGATGAAAATATTGCATTTTTTACAATTAAGTGGTTTTTTAAACAAAAATAAAAAATAGTGTTTAATTTTTATGCATATTTTGTGACGTTATGATAAAAAACATATAAATTATGGTTTCAACAGTGTTTTTAATGCGATTTATTTTTATTTTGCGATTATTGTGTGGTTTTTAAGGTTAAAATTTATAAAAATTTATAAAAAAACGCAAAAAATGGTAAAAAATTAGTGTTGTGAACTCAAAATTTACAAAATAAATAAAATGCGTTTTTTGTTTGCAAATGTGAATGTATTCGTATTATAATTAACATACTTATATTATATAAAAATAACAAAAATATTGTTGGAGCGAAATGGCGATAGTTTTATATTATGTTGTTGCTTTTGTTGTTGCTTGCGGATTGATTTTATCCACAATTTTTATCTTGCGCAAAAAAAGTGACGATGTGAAGAACAAAACTCTTAAAGTTGTTTCACTTATTTTGTCTGCAATTTTTGTTTTCAGATATATGCTTGGTGATGACCTTATTGAAAAAGTAACCCGCCTTTCTGGTGAAGTTTTCAATTCTCCAGCACTGACCTGTCTGATGCTTTTGCTTGTTTGGTTTGACTATGCTGCAGTCATTTTATATGAGCTTTATCCATTTTATAAAATGAGATATGCAACACACATTGCAAAATGGTTTGCAAGCTTTGTTTCACTTTTGAAAATTTTCTGTTTGCCACTTTTGATTCAAGCAATTGAAGGGGCTGGAGCGGTTTCACACGTAACACTTCGTGGAGTGCTTCTTTCAGTTGAAGCTGGAATCATGGTTGCATATTCGGTTTATGTTTGGCTTGAAAGCTATAAAGAAAGAATTGCAAAAAAAGAAATTTTTGGTTTTATTGCTGGAATTTTGATTGTTCTTCTTTCAACAATGCCAGCATATATGCTTAAATCAATGTTTGGAAAAGTTAACTATACAATTGAAGCAAAGTCGTTTACAATTCCGCACAGAATAATTTTATATTTTAGTTTCATTATTCCTGTTGTTCTTTATTTTGTTTTAAGAAAACTTAAAAAAGAGGAAAAACGTGGCGTTCTTTTGTTTATTGCACTTGGAACTTTAATGTCATTTAGTTTGCACCACAAGTTTGCAAGTTTTCTTGATATCACTGCTTGGCCATTTCACCTTTGCAACACCGCAATGTATATTGTTGCACTTTGCTTGATTTTTAAGTGGGACAAATTGTTTTATTTCACATATTTTATAAACGTGCTTGGTGCGTTCCTTGCAATGGCAATGCCAAACTATTCAGATTCAACAAACTTGTTTGACACAGGAATGTTGGTTTTCTATATCAATCACTATATCGCATTTTTCATGCCGCTGTTGATTGTTGCACTTCGTGTATATGAAAGACCAAAGCTCAGAGAGTTTAAATATTCAATGGTCGGTTTTGCTGTATATTTTGCACTTGTTCTGATTTTAAATGCATGGTTCTCAAACTATGGAGAAGTTGACTATTTCTTTATAAACTCGGACTTCATTGCAGACAAACTTGGAAAGTGGGCAGAAGACCTTCGAAATATTGTTTGGACATTTAAAATTAAAGATTTCACTTTCACGTTCTATCCACTCTATCAGTTCTTGTTCTTTGTTGTATATGTCATCTTGGGTCTTGGAATGTGGTTTTTATATGAAGCGGCATATTCATTTGTGGACACAATGTATGACATTGCTGATCGAAATAAGAAAATCAAACTTGATCAACTTGCACTTGAAACAAAACTTGCTGGAAGAAGCAAAAAGGAGCCTGTAGATTTGGAAAACAAAAATAAATTAGTTCTTAAAAATTTCTCGAAAAAATATGGTTCAAGCAATGTTTATGCAGTTAAAGATGCATCGCTTGAAATTAACGGTGGCGAGATTTATGGATTCTTGGGTCATAATGGTGCTGGAAAAAGCACAATCATTAAAAGCATTGTTGGAATTCAACCAATCACAAGCGGAAAAATTGAGGTTTGTGGTTATGATGTTGACACTCAAAGTGTAATGGCGAAAAAACAAATTGGATTTGTTCCAGATCACTATGCACTTTACGAAAAACTTACCGGAAGGGAATATATAAACTATATTGCCGACCTTTATGAAGTGTCGAAAGAAGATCGTGACAAAGCGATTGAAAAATATATCACACTTTTCGAACTTAAAGATTCTTTTGATAACCAAATTAAAACCTATTCTCACGGAATGAAGCAAAAAATTGCAATTATCAGCGCTCTTGTTCATAATCCTCGTGTTTGGATTTTGGACGAACCACTCACTGGACTTGATCCACAAAGCATTTTCCAAGTTAAAGAGTGCATGAGGGAACATGCAAGAAATGGAAACATTGTGTTCTTTTCAAGCCACCTTATTGATATTGTTGAACAACTTTGTGATAAAATTGCAATCATTAAAAACGGACACATTTTGACAACTGCTGTTGTTAAAGATGTAGAGAAAGATACAACTCTTGAACAGTTCTATCTTAAAATCACAGAAGAGAACGATGTTAAAAGAGCAACCGATTCTGATGCTAAAAAACAAAAAGCAATCACAATGGCACAGCGCAGGGAAGAAAGAAGAAAGGAAAGAGAAGAAGAAAAAGCGAAAAAGGCTGAAAGAAAGAAACAAAAAGCCGAAGCGAAAGCAAAACGCCTTGCAGAAAAGCAAGCAAAAAAACAAAAAAAAGAAAACTTGAAAAACCAAGATAAATAAAAATATTCAGTCTTGCAAAAAATAACAAAGGAAGAATATGGAAGGACTTTTAACCCTTACAAAAATGCAACTTAAAGACAAAATAGACTTTTCCGCCTTCAAAAGCGTTAAAAAGGCTATTTTTAAAGTTGTTCTCACACTTTTGAAGTTTGTCGTTATAACGGCAATTATTTATCTTGGCTTCTATGTTCTTTCATATTTAAGATTAATTTCACTTTTGCCGGGAATTCCACAAACATTTTTGACAATTGTGTTCACGTTTATGTATTCTTTGTCCATTATAGTTTGTGTTTTTGGAATGATGAAGTCTTTCTATTTTGCAAAAGACAACCAAGTGTTGCTGACAATGCCTGTAAGCCGAACAACAGTTTTCACAAGCAAACTTGTTGTATATTATATCTATGAATTTATAAGAAACCTTACTTATTTATTGCCACTTTTCGTTGCCTATGGAATGATAAACTTGGTTCCTTGGTTCTATTATTTGTGGCTTATTCCAATGATGTTTATTTTAACTCTTTTGCCAGTTGCTCTTGGGGCACTTTTATCAATTCCACTTTTGCTTATCACAACAATTGTGAAAAACAACAAATGGCTTGAATATATCTTGGTTGCACTTTTCATTGGCGGAATTGTAACACTTTTGGTTTTAACAATCAATGCAATTCCTGAAAACTTTGACCTTATTGGTTCTTGGGGAACAACGTTTTGGGAAATTCAAGATTTCCTTGCTAAATTTACAAAGTATTTTGCTCCATTCTTTTATATCATAGTTTCTGTTTGCGGTTCGCAATATGGTGTATCGTTCAGAATGTTTGGTGGGACTCAATGGATTTCACTTTTGGTTATCATTGGTGTTTGTGCCGTTACTCTTGGGCTTGCATATTTGCTTGTTCAACCATTGTTTTTCAAAATGACAAGCACTCCTTTTGAATATAGAAAGAAAAAAATCAACAAACAAATTTCAAATCATAAGTCAAATGGTTTTCTTTCAATGATAAAAAAGGAAATTGTCTTGACCTATCGCACAAGCGACAAGTTCTATGGACTTTTGACATCAGTTATCGGCATGCCACTTGTAATTTTGCTTTTAAACAAAATTATTGCATCAATGGACACTCGTCTTGCTGGAATGCAGATGGGATTCGCCTTTAATATTTTGCTTTTAATGATTATGGCACTTTCGTCATCAATAAATATTGCCCATGCATATAGCGAAGAAGGCGCATCAAGCTATCTTTTGAAAACCAATCCAAAATCATATTATGAAATGCTTTTTGGGAAGTTTACATTCCAAGCAATTTGCATGATTTTCTCAATTTTGACAAGTGTTATAATAATGTCAAAATTCATTGGTTTTTCAAATCTTGATGCAACACTTGTGTTCTTCACAGTTACAATGTTTTATGTCGCACACTTGTTTATGAGTGCCGAACAAGATGTGATGAACCCTCAAACTCAGCAATATCAAACAACTGGCGGACACTATCGTGACCCAAACGACATTCGCAGTTTCCTTTATGCCTATCTAATTTCTGCGTTTGTTGCATATTTTGCATATTTTCTGATGAAGGAAAACCCTGGGGTTGTATGGGGTAAAATGCTATTTATAGCAATGGCATTTTTGGCTTTTAGAACCTATTTGTTCACTTCTAAAATTAAAGTATATTTTAAGGAGCGACAATAATGAAAAAGATAAATTTGATTATTATTGGAATTGTATTTGTTGCTTCGGTTGTCTTTATTTCAATTTTCGGAATGAAGGTTATGATTTATAATGGCGTTATTCCTGTAACAAAAATTGAATGTTTAAATCAGACAGATGAAAGATCAATCGTATCTGAAGATGAATATGGAAAACTTATTGAAGTGAAATTTACAACTCCTGGAAAGGCTGAAGATCTTTCAGGAACAATATTGCAACTTTCACATCGTGTTTTTCCTGATAATGCGACAAAAAAGAAAGTAAAATATGTTTATAACAGAGAACTTACTCGTGTTACAATGGCAACCGATGAAAGTGGAAACGAACTTGGACTTTTCCTTTTCTCTGGAAAATGTTATTTTAAAGTTCAAATAATGGCAACCGATGGGAGCGGCATTTGTGATAATGTTACCATTTGGGTTAAATAATGTTGGTATAACGTGCAATGCACTTTATATAAAAAAATACAAAAAGGAGAAAAAAAACAAAAAAATGAAAAAATTTGCTAAAATTTTTACAATGATTGCAATTTGCTTCGTTTGTGCTTTTGGATTTGTTGCTTGTGGAAAAAATCCTATTGTTTCTGCTGTAGTTAAAAGCGGAACATTAGCCACAACTGTTGTTAAAAACGAAACTATTGATACATCTAAAGTTGAAGTTGTTTTAACCTATAAAGACAAAACAACCAAAGAAGTTACAGCAGCCGACCTTAAGTTTTCAGATGTTGACACATCAACAACTGGCGAAAAAGATTTGACAATCACCTATGAAAAAGAAAACTATTCATTTGTTGTTAAAGTTAAAGTTGTTGCAACCGAAATGGATGTTAACTCAATAATAAGTTTAACAAGCGAACTTTTAAGAGACTTTAATGAAAATAAAAATGCAACTGATGAGTATATTTCTTTTAAAGATCAATCGGGAATGATTCTTGTTGGAAATCAAAATGAATTTAATTTCAGAATTGCTGCCGCAGGAAAAGATGCTTTGGGAAAAAGAATTGAAAATCTTATACAATTTAGAACAATTGTAACACTTGAAAGATGGGTTAATTCGGCATATGTCCCTGTTGGTGAAGATGCAGTTGAAGATTGGGTTGCTATTAACACAATTGGTGCAACCTTTAAGTTTAAGGATAATGCAATTGGCGAACAATTTAGAATTTCTGTTAAAGCTGCAAATCCAGACGAATCTGCAGAAGAGAATCAAGTTGGTTTTATGGCAGAAGTGAAAATTGTTGATGCCTTCAATGTTTACACTGCAAAAGAACTTTCAGTTTATGACAATGCTCGTGAAAATGGAAGAAACGAATCATTTGACTGGTCGGCAATCAAAACAGAACTTGGACTTACAGATGTTAAAGTAAACGGAATTGTTCTTCAAGATAGAATTGTTATAACAAAAGATGATGTTCCAGCAGATGTTTTCTGGACTGATAATACACCAAGTTTTGAAGCAAGTGCTAAGGTGTTGGATAATGATTTGGAAAAAGCTAAAAACATCCTTCGTGGAACACCAATTGACTATCGTGGGCAAGGTCTTTTCACAAGAAAAATTTCCGATGGTGAAGAATTTAATTTTTATGGAAACTATTTCACTGTTGACCTTAAAGAATTCCCAAAAATGGTTATGGGTGGAACAGAACTTAATGATGCTGATGGTTATGTGCTTGCGGACAGTGAAAACGGCGGAAAGATGATGACTGCTCACCTTTGTGTTTTTTATAACTATAAAGGGGCTGTTGAATTTACTAAACAAACAGTAAGTAATTGGGAAAATTTGGGATTCTATGGAAATGGTGGTTTGTCTAAAAACAAAACCGAAGAATATACAAATTCCGGTGGAATCATACTCATGAAATCTAATGATGTTAATTTCAAAGCAACAAATACACTTACAAATAATTTCTATATTGGATATTTCTTTATGAAAGGTGAACCAAATGATTTAGAAGGACACTTTGTTGTTGATAATTGTCGTGGGTTTAACTCATATCAATGCTTATTCTATATGTGGGGTGCAAAAGATGTAACAATTAAACTTAGTGAGTTTAAGAGTGCTGGTGGACCTGCAATCATTGCTGACCACGTTGGACATGATTCGTCAGGACAAGGTGGATATCCAACAAATATTAAGCTTATTGAATCTGAGATTGAATCAAAAGTAACTGGAAAAGAACCATGGTTTGCAACATACAATGCATCAGCAATTGTAACAATGTTGGCTTCAATGAATGCTGGATTATATTCAAAAGAAAAAGAAGATCTTGGAAAAGATTTGATTGTTGGACAAACAAAAGATGGTTCACAACAAATGAACATTGCTTTGATTTTTAAGAGTTCAAAAATGCAATCAGTAACACCATATAGAATATTAGGAACAGCTAAAGTATACAATACAGTTGCTGATTATGAAGCTAATAAACAAATTTATGCACTTGATCTTGACCCTAATGCTCAAAACCATTATACAAAAAAGAATATGATTGATATCGCAATGGGAACACTTAAGCCAGATCCAAATATGGGTGCTATAGGAAACATATATTTCCAGGACATCTTAACCGGGAAATATGTTGATGCGGGAACCGCTCAAGGAACAGGAGATCCAACATCTGCGCCAGCAGGCGAGAGACTCACTGCGGAAAGCAAATATGTTAATGTTTATTTCTATCTCGGAATGGCAGGTGTCTTTGGACTTACTCCAAAAGCTGCTTAATAAAGTGCACACAAAAAAAGAAGTGGAAAATCCACTTCTTTTTTTGTGTGAATATTAGTCGTTTGCTGGTTCTTTTTCTGGGCTGTAACGATGATAGCCGTTTGCTTTTAAAGTTTATATTCCTTCTCAAAATTACATTACTTGATTTTTTTGACAGTATATAGGTAAGTATGATAAAATAAAAATAGAATATTTTTATGGGGGGGGGTAAATAATTGAACAGAGATGATATTCCAAAAATAACCTTGCACGAGTTTGACAGGTCTTTTTATATTAAACAATTGGCGGAAGTTGAAAGACAAATAAGTAGTTATAAAAATTTGGCGAGATTTGGAATCAATGAAACCATGAAAAAAATATTTAATATACATGGAGATTGTTTTACAATTTTTGATAAAAGAGCTGGTGGGGTTTTATTTAAGGATTGGGAATGGGAACTCATTCCTAATACAAACCAGATTAAAGAATTATTTGAAACGAAGAAGAATGGGAAATTTGTATATTGTCTTGATACGGATGAAGGAAAAATGTTAAGGGGGGCTGATACATATTATTATTATTTAACAAATAAACAAAAGTCACAAAAAGTTAATGTAGATATGGTGTATGAGTGGACAAAAAATAATGTTACATTTTTGAACGATTTTTTAAAAGTATTACCGACTATTAATTATGTTGATATAAACAATAGAAGGCTTTTACTCGGAATATTGGATAATGTAAGAAATATATCTTTAATTATGTTAAATACAAGCATTGTTAAATATTCAAAGTTGCAAAACTCAATAATTGAACTTTCTGGACTGACAAATAATGAAGAAATAAATAAATGGTCTAAATCATGTGGGGCAATTGAAAAATATATTAAGTTATTATGTTTTACTAATACCATTGATGAAACATTTTTAAACGATATTAATGATACAATATTTACAATTTTAAAGAACTATACCGCGGATATAAATAAAATATTGGATAATCCGAAATCTACAAATTTAGATAAATCATTTAGATCTTATCGAGAAATAGACAATTTTATTGAAAATTATATTACCATTTATTACGCAATACAAAAAATAAAAGAAACAAAACCAGATATATTAGGAAGAAATGTTAACTTTATAGGCGCAACCTATGGGGGCTTAGAGTTACCATTTATCGCTAATGAAATATTAAATAATGAAATTATGATGTCTGCAATTATTTTGCAAAGTAAATATAAAGATAGAAATCCAGAAGAGTATATATCTAAACCAATAAAGGCTGAAGACTTTGATAATCTAAATTCAACATTTAATGTTCTCGGAGATGATAATGTATTGACTGGAAAAACATTACAAGCAATGATAAACTTATTATTTTCAAATAATATAGCTGTGGATAATATTGCAATTGTAAGATATCCATCAATCAATAGAGTGAATCAAATGATAGCTGAAGATTCGGCTATAGATACGGAAAAGTTTTTTAATTATATACAAGGGTTAGTGTTCTCTAGTCCTTATACGAAAATTAAAGAGAATAATTCTGGCTTGTATTTAGATGAACTTGGAATATTTAATAAGGATAGAAGAAGATTATTAGAATATCTTTACAAAAATGGAATATATGCGGACAAGAGTGAAGTCGCAGAAATAGGAAATATGTATGAAAGGAGATAAATTATGATACAAATTGAACAATATCGTGACCCATGGCTTGCAGAAAAGTTTGACGAGTTTATTGGGTTCTATCCAAGAGAATTTTTTGTTTTTGACAATTTTTCGTCGTTCAGAGTTTTGGTTGACGGAGTGCTTTATTGCACGGTTGAACATGCTTATCAATCAATCAAGTTTTTGGAAACCGCACCCGAAATTGCAAAGCAAATTACAGAGTGTTATTCTGCCCATGAAGCACAAAAAATTGCATATGCAAACAAAGACAAGCAAAGAAAAGATTGGGACGACATTAAACTTCAGGTTATGGAGAAATTGCTTCGTCTTAAACTTGAACAAAACCCATATGTGAAAAAGAAATTGCTTTTAACTGGAGATTTAAGAATTTGTGAAGATTCTCCTAAAGACAGTTTTTGGGGCATTGGAAAAAATCGTGACGGAAGAAACGAACTTGGAAAACTTTGGATGAAGCTTCGTGAAGAATTAAAACAACAAAATCAGTAAAAAAGAGATAAAAAAAGAACACATTTTCATGTGTTCTTTTTTTGTGTCCTTTAGTCATTTGCTGGTTCTTTTTCTGGGCTGTAACGATGATAGCCGTTTGCTTTTAAAACGTGTTTAAGTTCTTCATATGATGGAGAATTAAGCAAGAAACCTTTGTTTTTATATTGTTCGTTTGCATCTCCAACTTCTGAATAGTTGTCCCATGAAAGAGATGCAACAAACTTATCGTTATATTCAAGCCAATTTTTAAATTCACCTTTGCCATATCTTTTTTCAATCAAAGTTTTGATTTCGTCAAGAGCTTCATAGTTGTGGTTAAGACTTGCAATTGTTGCTTGTTTAAGTTCTAAATCTTCTTCGGTTTCTTCTGGACGTTTGCCTGTCATTTCTTCAATTTGTTTTGCAACAAGCTCTTGGTCTTCAAGATTGTCTTCAATCACTGTGATAACTTCTTGAAGGCGATATGCGCATGTATAAAGTGAGAACTCAAGCATGTCTTGGAAATTAATTTTGCTCATAAAAGTGCTCCTTAAAATTTATTATATAAATATTATACAACAAATAAAAAATTTGTCAAGAGTGGCAATTTTCAGTGTTTTCTTGTTCGTGGAGATTTTATGATCAAATAATTAACAAACTTGTCTATTTTTGCATTTTTTATGCGGAAAAATACAAAAACATGTGTTTTTTGACAAATTTGTTTGCCATATTTTTTTTGGTATAATATAATAAAACCAAAGGAAACAGCAGTGGAAAAGAATAAAGATAACATTCTCAAACGATGGTATAGGTTGGCAGAACCAAACAAAAGAATTTGGTTTTGGCAGATTTTTTATTATGTTATATATTCTTTATTTCTTACCGTTTTCACAATTTTTGCAGCAAAAACAATCAACTGCATGTATGCAAAAGATTGGAAAGGATCATTTCTATTTTTGTTTTTAGAGCTTGCAACAATTGTAATAAGAAATTTCTCTCTTCACTTGCAATATAAATATTATGCAAAACATTATGGTTGGGTTCGTGAGAAAGTTACTGGCAAAGTATATGACAAAATCATGTCTTGTGAAAGCTCAAGCATAAAGAAAATGAGCAAGGAAAAGATCATTAATATTGCACTTAACAACCTTTCATATATTGGTGAATTTCCAGACACAGTTGCAAGTTTTATTGCATATTCATTTCAAGTTGTCATTACTCTTGCAACAGTGTTTGTTGCAAATTGGCTTGCAGGTGTAATTGTTCTTGCACTTGGAGTTGTAAACTTCTTTGCATATTATTATTTCAACAAAAAACTTGGGAAATATATGATGCTTCGTTATGAGAAGAAAGATGATTTGTTTAAATCTTATAATAAAGTTATCGATGGGAAATTGCTTATAAAAGAATTTGGCGGGGAAGAGAAATATTCCGATGTTGTTCATCAGGACATTAAAAACTATGCAAAAGCTTTTGATCAATATTATACAACCTATTCTAAAAAAGCAAATTTGTGGTATGCGCTTTGGAACGTTGTTGTTTATGCGGTTGCGGCTCTCATGATGTATTATGTTTCGAAAGGAACAATGGAAATGACTGTATATTTGATTATTGTTCCATATCTTTCAACTTGCACCGATAAGCTTAACACTCTTTTTGACAAAACAAGTGCACTTGAAAACATGCGTGTTGACGTTGATAGAATTGAAACAATCTTGTCAATGAGCGACAGTCAACTTGCAAAATATGGCGAACTTAATACTGCCACAAATGGATATAATTTGGGGCTTATTGATGTTTCATGTGAAGAAAAAACAAGTGAGAATATTTCTCTTGATCATATTGACATTTCGTTTAAAATGGAAGACATAAACATTGTTCGTGGCGGTCGTGGAAGCGGAAAACGTCTTGTGTTTAACCTTCTTCGAAGAAACATTAAACCAAAAAGTGGAAAGGTTCTTCTTGACAACCTTAACCTTTATGACTATAACGACAAAACTTTCAAAAACCATATCAATTATTGTTCTTCGCACCCACCATTTATAAGTGGAACAATCAAAGAGAACTTGAGCCTTGCTGACAAACGTTTTGAAAATGTTCGAAAAATGTGTGACAAAGTTGGAATTCTTAATGCAATTGAAAGGCTTCCAGATGGGTTCAATTGTCAAGTTATTGATGTGACATCAAGTGAAATTTTATTCTTTTTAGGAATGGCACGTTCATTGCTTTCAAACCCATCAATTTTAATGATATATGAGCTTCCACAAGATGCATCGCCTGATTTTATCTATCATTTTAGAAAGGTGATAAAGAAACTTGCGAAAGAAAAAACCATAATCTTTTTCACACATTCTGAAGAGTTTGATGACATTGCTGGCTTGGTTTATGAAATTAACGGCGGAAATGCTTCAGTTGTGCAGAAACAAAAAATAGAAGAAGTTTTGGTTTCGGTTCATAAAGAAAAACCAAAAAGGAAAAGAAAAACTGAAAAATAAGAAAATAAAAAGAGCTTCAATTGAAGCTCTTTTTTGTTTGTTCAAAACCTATTCATTTTCTAAGTCGCTTTCTTCTTTGCTTGGCTCTTCTTTTTCTTCAGCTCTTTCAAAAGTTGTTTTGCTGAGCGATGAAAGAAGACTTTTGTTTTTGGTGATATGAAGGTGTCTTTTTTCAATTTTGTTTTGAAGTTTTATAATCTTTGCAAGATTTTGATTGATAATATACATTTGATATTCAACAATATCAAGATCAAATTCGCCATGGACTGGTTTGCCATTATTGTCTATAGAACTATAGTTTTCTTCATACATGTTGCTAAGTCTGTCATTTGCAAGTTTTGAAGTGAATGTGTAAATATCTCTAAGACGATTAATGTCATAAGCGAGTTTTTCATAATCTCCACTTTTTGCAGTTTTTGCTCTTGTTTTAAATTCTTGAATGCGAGCTTTGATTGGAATCATAAGTGCAGTTTTGAAAAGGGCAGATCTCATTACGTCTTCATAGCGGTCTTGTGATCCGAAAACGGTCGTAACATCGGCATCGCTATAATATGCTCTTCTTCCAAAAGCAAGCATGCATGCAGAATCATAAAATTCTTGGTCTGCCATTGCACATCTTGTTGCAATTTCTTCTGAACCACTTTTTTCTTTATACTGTGCATATGAAAGTTTTAAAATCTTGCTTAAAGTGAAGTCATAAAATTTATTATCTACGCTGCATTGTGTATTGCAGAAAGCAGTGTAGTCTTTATATGCTCTGTTTTGAAGGCGAATAAGCTCGAAGATGTCGTCTTCTGACAAATGCTTTTTAAATCTCATTTCTTTAAATTGGTTTGCGTTAAACATTTTATTTTCTCCTATAAAAATATTATATCAAACAAAAAATGCAAAATCAAGATGCAATTTGTTTAAAAAAGATGCAAAAACTTGCATCTTAATTTTTAATCGTCACCCTTTTCATTTTCGGTTGTTTTTTTCTTTTGAGTTGTTTTCTTAGAAGCAGCCTTCTTTTTTGCAGTGATTGTTTTTGCTGTTTGCTTTTTCTTTGGTTGTGGTTTTTCTTCTGGTTTAACAGGTGCGGTTGTTTCGCTTTCTTGAACTTTTGTTTTTCTTCTTGAAGCTGTTTTTGTTTTTTCTTCTTGTTTTCCAGCCTCTCTGAGCATTTGTTCGTGTTTTTCTTTTTCAAGTTGTCTTGCTCTTTCAGCTCTTTTTTCTTCCATTTTTCTGATAAGTTCTGGATTGTTTGTGAAGCTATAATATTCTGCTGGATTTGTTGTTTTAAGAATGAAAAGTGAAGCACCAAGAGTTCCACGGAAAATGTTTTCTCCGGTCTCTTCAAAATGTTTTAAACCATGTTTAGTGTGCATTTCTCCAATGGTTTTATGATAAAATCTTCCGTTACTCATAAAGAACAATTCTTGTTGCATTTTTGGAATTCTGAGTCTCTTTTCAACATCTTTATATTCTGGGTGAATGATTGCGAGTGATGACTTTCCATTTTCATCAAAAACTCTGAATGTTATATGGCTAAAATCATCTTGTGCAGGGAAGTTATAAATTTCTTGTTTTTTTGCTTCTTCAAAAGATTTTGAAAGAAAATTATCGCCAACTTCTTCTAAAATGAAAGGATAAATAAATTTATCATAGCAATCTTCAAAAGAAGGGGTTCCTTTCTTAAAGCGATATTCACGAGTCAAGTTATATTCAGATGAATAAGCCTCAAATTGTCCAGTTATAACTTTTGCAAGTTTAATTCCTTTTTCAAACTTTTCAAGAGAATAAAGTTCAACTGCAACACCGTTTGGATCAAGTGCAATTTCTGAAACAGCGGTGATGTTTGGTTGTTCAATCAAAATTTTCTTTTCTTCTCGGTTAAATTTGATAACGGCATAGTCTGAAAAGAACCAAGAGTTTTTTGTCTTTCCTTTCAAAATAAAGTTGTCAACAGCTTTTGTAAGTCTTGTTTCAGGAATGTGTGACATGTTTCTAAAATAATTGTCAAGAATGCTTTCAAGTTCTTCATTGTCATAGGCATGGTCATCAACTTCGCCAAAAAGTGAAACTGCCATTTTCTTGATGGCTTTAATATAATCGTTCATATTTTTCCCCCAATAAAAAAATATTATTTGATAAAACTAGTGTAACATCATTTTATTTGTTTTTCAATAGACATTGAAAAATTTGTAAAAATTCGACCATAAAAAAATATGCACAAAAATTCAAAATCAAATTTTATGCATATTTCTTTTTGCTTAAATAAAAGTGCAAAATTAATGGTTAAATTGTAAAAAACAATACAAATTCAAGGCAGGGAACAAGATTTTTCTATTTTTCATAGGATCGGTGCAAAAGTTGTTTTGCTTTTGCTTCACCAATTTCTCCAAGATATGAGGAATAAACTTGTAAAAGCCCTGGATTTTTAATTGAAACACGAACAGGCTTTTTAATTTCGCTTTCATAAAGTGCTTGAGCTCGTTTTGTAAGAACGTCAAATTTGTTTTCCAAGTTGCATTTTGGTTGACCGGCACCACCAATGCAGCCACCTTCACATGCCATGATTTCAACAAACTGATATTTGCCAGGATTATCTTTAATTTCTTGGATGATTTTTGGAACATTTTTAAGTCCGATTACAACCGCAACTGAAATGTTTTTGTTTCCAATTGAAATTGTCGCTTCTTTAATGTTTTCAAGGCCACGAACCATTTTATATTCAAGTTGCATTTTGCCGCTGTGGGAGAGATTTGCTCCATATGATCGAACAATTGCTTCGGTAACTCCTCCAGTGTTTCCAAAAATTGCACCGGCACCACTGGCAGTGCCGAAGAAATTGTCAAAATTCTCATCTTCAAGGTTTGCAAAATCAATGTTGTGGTTTTTGATGATTGTTGCGAGTTCTGTTGTTGTAATCGCAACGTCAACATCAAGCCCTTTGCTTGTGTTAATGTTTGGGGTTAAAAGTTCACTTTTTTTTGCAAGGCAGGGAACAATTGAAACAACAAACATGTCGGTGCTTTCAAGGTTTTCGCTTTTTGCAAAATAGTTGTTAATAAGTGCCCCGAAAATTTGTTGTGGACTTTTCACAGTTGAAAGGTTTGCTATAAGTTCCGGATAAATTTTTTTGCAATAGTTAACCCAGCCAGGGCAACAGCTTGTGAACACTGGAAGATCCTTGTTTTCTTCAAGTCTTTTTTCAAATTCTTTTGCTTCTTCAACAACGGTGAAGTCGGCGGCTGTGTTCATGTCAAAAATTTTGAAAAAACCAAGTTTTTTGATTGCTGAAACCATTTTTCCTTCAACGTTTTCGCCAGGCTTAAAACCAAACTCATCACCAAGAGCAACTCGAACTGATGGTGCGGTGAAACCAACAACCTTAATTTTTGAATTTTTAAGTGCACTTTCTAAAAGCAAAATGTCTTTATTTGTGTTTTGATTTGATGAAATTTTTTGTCCACAAATTGAACATTTTTTTCCATCTTCTTGCAAAAAATTAAACTCACTTAAAACTTGCGAAGGAAGGGTTTGGTTTTTCTCGCCAAGAATATGGGCACAGCTTGCACAAATATATTTATTTTTTGTTTTTTTAACATTTTCTTTCATTGTGTTTTTTTCTCTTCATATTTTTTAATGTATTAATTTTACTGTTTTTAAACATTGCTGTCAAACAAACAAAAAGTCAAAAACTGCAAAAATTTAAAATTACGCATAAAAAATGAATAAAAAACCGCAAAAAATCTTGAAAAAAATAAAAAAAACTTTAAAAAATAGGTGACTTTTCGCTTTTCATAATGCTAATATAAATATATAGAAAAGTTTTTGTGAATAGGGGTCAAAAATGAAAAGAGAGCGCTTTACAACATTTTTGGAAGACAACATTCTCTCTATGTTTACAGGCTCAGAAATCGTTGGGGAAGAAGAGTCTGGTCCAAGAGACGCATGCGTTGCACAGGGAAACGCTGGTTCTTTGCTTGTAAAATTTGACCGTAATGATGATTATCGTTTTATAATTCGAAGAGTTCAACCTTTTAAAGCTTTTGAAATTTCGCTTGTAAAGTCAATTATTGATGAAATGCATCACATTTTCAAAGCCAATCTTGATAAAGAATATATGCATGGCATTGAAAGCCAAGTTGCGCAACACTCAATTTGTAAAGCCTTGACAACAAAAGCTCGTAACACTCTTGATCATTTGCTCACAGCGGTGACGCAATGGAGCCTTAGAACCTATGAGGGGAACAAGGCAACTTTTGGTTTTATTATAAACGGAAAAAATGCTCCGAAAGGAACAAGCTTAAACATGCACATTGATCACATTTTGAAACGTGATTTTGTTGCGCTTTTGTCTGATGGTCAAAACACTGGAATTGAACTTTATGCCGATGGCTATTTGGCGGGTTATCAAAATTTCTCGGCAAATGTTAAAGAAGATTTGCTTGCCCCTTATGAATATTTAAAACTTGCAAATCTTTGCACTGGTTCAAAAATCGGCGTTTGCCTTATTGAAGAAGGCGACATTTTGGTTTTCAAAGACAAACAACTTTTGTTTGCAAAGAGAAATGGTGCTTGGGTTTGTTTTTCCCATGAAGAAATCATAAGCAAACTTGCAGACAGAGCTGGTGAAGTTGAAGAACTCAGAAAAGCAATCTATCTTTCAGCGCTTGATACTTCTTTTGCAAGAAATGGTGGTTGCTTAGTTCACGTTAACAGCAATGATCGATATAATGTTTTGAAACATATTGATGCTGCTGATATGCTTTTTAAAGATTGTTATGACTTTAAAATGCAGCAGATCATTGATCAATCATTTTTCCATTTGCCAGATGAAGAAAATTCAGAAGAATTTGAGCCTTTTGAAAAATTTTTAACCGAAGAAAAATGCAGTAAATCAGCAAACCTTATCAAAATCATAAACGGACGAAAATTTCAAGAACTTGGAAGAAAACTTCGCCAAGAACTTATTGCAATTGATGGTGCAACAATCATTGATTATGACGGCAACATTTTGGCTGTCGGTGCAATTATTAAAATTGAAGCTGGTTCAACCGGTGGTGGACGTCTTGCCGCCGCAAAAACTCTTTCAAACTATGGCGTGTCAATGAAAATCAGCAACGACGGACGCATAGAAGGTTTCAGAATGGATCGTTCGAAATTGAGGGTTAAGCCTTTGTTTGTCATCGGCTAGGTTTTCACGGCACATTTCACACATCTAAATCAAAAAAACAAAAATCCCCAGACCTAATTTTCGTTCCGCTTCTCTGCCGAACCAGCGGCACTTGTAGCCACATCTTTGTCTATCTTTTCGTTTTAAAGCTTTAAACAAGAACCTTGATGTAACACAAGATACAATCAAGAACCTTGTTTTAACCTTTAAATTCGAAAATCTAAACAAACCTGTTTCTTCTCGTTTTTAAACAAGAAAGTAAATAATTTGATATGTAAACTATAAATGGAGGTGGTAACACTTTCATTTTTTATTATGAATTAAAATTATGCCCTAATACACATTGTTGATTGGGGAAGGTTGTGTTGTGAATCAGAGCATTATTTGTGGTTTATTATAAAAAATCATGTGTGAAGTGTTGCAAAATGTTTTGCCACGACTTGACATGAATGATAAATGAATTTATACTTAAAATATATTATTATATACAGGTGGGGAAACATGGCAAAAGAGAAAGAAGTTTTAAATGCAAAGATCATGCCTAACAATTTGGAAGCAGAACAAAGTGTTTTGTGCTCTGCAATGATCGACCAAGAAGCCGCTGTCAACATTTTGGCACGTCTTAATGAAAAAGATTTTTATTCTGAAGCGCACCAAGAAATTTTCAAGGCGATGCTTGCTCTTTATGCACAAAACAAGCCTGTAGATTTTGTTATGCTTTCAGACTATTTGCAAACAAAAGACAAACTTCGTGCAATTGGTGGGGTGTCATATTTAACAAGCCTTACAAACGTTTTGCCTTCTGCTGCATATTATTCGTCATATGTTGACATTGTGAAAAAGAATTCAACATTAAGACAAATTATTATGGCTGCAAACAAAATCACTGAAAAAGCATATTCTTCTGAAAGTGATGATGCTCTTGGCTTTGCCGAAAAAGCAATTTTTGAAATTGCCGAAAAAGGACAATCAACTGCACTTGAAAGTCTTGCTGCATCGCTTACAGATGTTATGGAAAACTTTGAAGAAATTCACAAAGACGGCGGAAAAGTTCGTGGAGTTCCAACTGGGTTCTATCAACTTGACCGAATCACAAACGGGCTTCAAAAATCCGACCTTATTCTTTTGGCCGCTCGTCCTTCTGTTGGTAAAACTTCTCTTGCAATGAACATTGTTTCAAATGCTGCTCTTGAAGCAGGGGCAAAATGTGCCGTATTCTCTCTTGAAATGAGCAAACAACAACTTGCACAAAGAATGCTTTGCTCGGTTGCAAATGTTGACATGACAAAAGCTCTTCATGGTGAACTTACCGAAGCCGATTGGACAAAACTTTGGAAAGCGCACAAACGTCTTTCTTCTTGCAAAATATATGCAGATGATAACTCGCTTAACACTCCAAACCAAATTCTTTCAAAATGCAGAAAACTTAAACGTGAAAAGGGTCTTGACCTTATCATGATTGACTATTTGCAACTTATGACTGCCGATTCTAAGTCTGACAATCGTCAAACCGAAGTTTCAGAAATATCTCGTAAAATGAAGATTTTGGCAAAGGAAATCAATGTTCCAGTAATTCTTTTGTCACAGCTTTCTCGTGCAGTTGAGCAACGTCAAGGCAAAATGCCAATGCTCTCTGACCTTCGTGAATCTGGTGCGATCGAACAAGATGCCGACATTGTAATGTTCATTCATCGTCCAGATCAAGAAAGCCCAGCAAATGCTTCTGCAGATCAGCCACAAGAAAAACCAAAAGATTATACCGTTCAACTTATAATTGCAAAACACCGTAATGGTGAACTTGCAAACATTCCACTTGCTTGGGTTGGAAGCCGTGTAAGCTTTGCAAACCTTGCAAGTGATGCAAATCAAAAATCAATTGAAGATGCCTATGATAAGATGCATGAAAGCCAAGCCCCAACGGGCGAAATTGTTGAAGTGAAAGAAAATATAGATGATTTAACAGACATTTTTTAAAAGCATTTTATCAGGAGAAAAATTATATGGAAATTAAAAAAGCAGAGCCTATTGAGGCAACTAACTTTATTGAAAATGAAATTAACAAAGATATTTTGGCTGGAAAAATTCATGGCGGAATTCAAACCCGTCACCCACCAGAGCCAAGTGGATATTTACACATTGGACATGTTCGTAACATTGTTTTAAACTATGGAACTGCCCTTAAATATGGCGGAATTTGCAACCTTCGATATGACGATACAAACCCAATCAAGGAAAAGCAAGAGTTTGTTGATGCTCTTCAAGAAGATGTTCTTTGGCTTGGATATAAGTGGAATGCAATTCACTATGCAACCGAATATTTTCAGCAAAACTATGAGATTGCTGTAAAGCTTATCAAAGAAGGAAAAGCTTATGTTTGTGACCTTTCTCCAGAAGAGCTTTCTGCAACTCGTGGAACACTTACACAGCCAGGAACAAACAGCCCATATCGTAACCGTTCGGTTGAAGAAAACCTTGACCTTTTTGAACGCATGAAGAATGGTGAGTTTGAACAAGGATCACGTTGTCTTCGTGCAAAAATTGATATGGCGTCACCAAACATGAACATGCGTGACCCAGTAATTTATAGAATTCAATATCTCAATCATCAAAGAATTGGAAGAAGCTGGAACATTTATCCATCATATGACTTTTCACACCCACTTGACGACTGTTTGGAAGGAGTTACACACTCTATTTGTGGTCTTGAATTTGAAGACCATCGTCCACTTTATAATTGGGTTGTTGAAAATAGTGGTTTGCCAAATCATTCAAGACAAATTGAATATTCAAACCTTATGATTAAAAACACAATTTCAGGAAAAAGAAACATTAAAAAACTTGTTGAAGAAGGAGTTGTTTGGGGCTTTGATGATCCAAGACTTATAACTCTTCGTGGGCTTCGCCGCCGTGGTGTTTTGCCAGAAAGTTTGATTGATTTTGTTCGTGCTGCAGGATTTGGAAAAACAACAACAGTTTGTGAAAGAAGCATGCTTGACCATTTCATTCGAAACACGCTTAATGAAAAATCAAAAAGAGTTATGGCTGTTCTTGATCCAATTAAACTTGTTATCACTAACTATGAGGGTGAAGACGAAGAGATTGAACTTACAGACTATCCACAAAAAGAAGAATCAACAAAACGTAAATATTATTTTGGCAGAGAACTTTATATTGAAAGAAGTGATTTTGAAATTACTCCTCCACCAAAATATTATCGCATGTATGTTGGAAACATGGTTCGCTTGTTTGGGGCATATATCGTTAAATGCACTGGCTATGATTTGAATGAAGACGGAAGTGTTAAAACCGTTTATGCTGAATATGATAAGTCAACAAAATCTGGCAGCGGAAGTCAAGTTAAGGTTAAAGGAACAATCCATTGGCTTAATGCAAAATATGCAAAACCTTGCGAAGTTAGAACTTTCTATAATTTGCTTGCAGATGAAGAAAGTGCTTCAACAAACGAAAGAACTGTTCAAGATGAAATCAAAATCAACGAGCACAGTGTGGACATCAACAAAAAAGCACTTGTAGAAAGTTTGATTGATTATAATCTTGAAGATAGATATCAATTTATGAGAAATGGTTATTATGCTCTTGACAATAAAGATTCGACTGAGGATAACCTTGTGTTCAACCAAGTGGTTGGACTTAAAGACTCATATAGACCACAATAAAAAGAAGGAAATAAAATGAAAATTACAAGTAAACAACTTAGAGAGAAATGGTTAAATTTCTATAAAGAACGTGGACATGTTGACATTGGTGCTGTTTCACTTATCGGTGATGGCTCAACTGGTGTAATGTTCAACGTTGCAGGAATGCAACCACTCATGCCATATCTTCTTGGTGCAAAGCACCCAAGCGGAAAGACTAGACTTTGCAATGTTCAAGGTTGTGTTCGAACAATCGACATTGATGAAGTTGGTGACGAAAGCCATTTCACATTTTTCGAAATGATGGGAAACTGGAGCCTTGGCGACTATTTCAAAAAAGAAAAAACTGCTTGGTCTTTTGAATTTTTAACAAAAGAACTTGGCTTTGATCCAAACAAAATTTGTTCAACTGTTTTTGCAGGCAACGATGTTGTTGCTAAAGATGATGAAGCTGTTGAATGCTTGGTTAATGCGGGTGTAAAAAGAGAAAACATCTATTTCTTGAAAGATAATTGGTGGGATTTGCCAGGAACTGTGAACACTCCTTGTGGCCCAGATAATGAATGGTTCTATCCTCGCTATGATAAGCCTTGCGAGAAAGGTGACAAATGCGATGTGACATGTGAGTGTGGAAGATGGGTAGAAATCGGAAACGATGTTTATATGCAATATAAAAAGTTGCCAGACGGAAGTGTAACTCCACTTAAAAACAAAAACGTTGACACTGGATTTGGTTTTGAAAGATTGCTCATGTATGTTAACGGCTTGACTGATGGTTATAAAACCGACCTTTTCACCGATGTTCTTGCATTTTTGGAGAAAGAGATTGGTGTAAAATATGGTGAGCATGAAGAAACAACAAGATCAATGCGCATTATTGTTGACCATATGAGAACAGGTGTTATGCTTATTGGTGATGTTAACGGAATTTTGCCAAGCAATGTTGGTGCTGGCTATATTTTAAGAAGACTTCTTCGCCGTGCAATTCGTCATGCAAAGAAGATTAATCTTGATCCAGACAAACTTCTTGACGTTGCAAAAATTTATATTGAAAATGTCTATGAAGACAGCTATCCACTTTTAAAAGAAAAAGAAGAATATATTCTTTCTTCAATCAAGGCAGAAGTTGACAAATTCCTTAAAACCATTGAAACAGGAAACAAAGAATTTGATAAACTTGTTTCTGGACTTCAAAGAAAAGTTGAATTTTTGAAAAAGAACAATCCAGAATATAAGGAAACTGAAGCTGATAAAACAATAAGCGGAAAGGCCGCTTTCAGACTTTATGAAACCTATGGTTTCCCAATTGAAATGACAATTGAAATGGCAAAAGAACTTGGCTATAGTGTTGATGAGCAAGGATATGAAGTTGCACTTAAAGAGCATCAAGAACTTGCAAAAGCAAGTGCAGAAAAAGCAAAAAGTGGTCTTGCTTCAACTGGGGAAATTGAAACAAAATATCACACTGCAACACACCTTTTGAATGCTGCACTTAAACAAGTTGTTGGTGAAACTTCGCACCAAATGGGCTCAAACATCAATGCAGAACGTCTTCGTTTTGACTTTGCTTGTGATCATAAACTTTCAGATGAAGAAATTAAGAAGGCTGAAGATCTTGTAAACAGCTGGATCAAAGCAGATTTCACTGTAACTCGTGAAGAAATGAAAAAAGAAGATGCTGTAAAGGCTGGGGCAGAGCATCAGTTTATTGAACGTTATCCAGCTGTTGTTTCGGTTTATACAATTGGAAATGTTTCAAAAGAAATTTGCACAGGTCCACACGTTGAACACACTGGAGTTTTGGGACATTTTAAAATCAAGAAAGAAGAAGCTTCATCTTCTGGTGTCAGAAGAATCAAGGCTGTTTTGGAAGATAAATAATATTGAAATATATTAAGATATATGATATAATATATATAATAATAAATGCGGGGGTACGCAAATGAAAAAGAAAATTATTGGAGCGATCATTGTTGTTCTCGGTTGTGCACTTTTGTTTGTTTTCGGCTCGGTTCTTATCATGTTTCTTGCACCAGGAACCGAAATTTTCGGAATCAGATATGTTGCAAGCGGAACAAGTAAATGTGAAAATCCAAACAAAACGCTTGAGGCTTTTTCGGGGGACATTTATATTGATACTAAAAATGTTCCAATAACAATCAATTTTACAGATGGCTATGCATATGCTGTTGACTTCTGTCAAAACTTTATTGGCTTCACAAAAACAAAAGAGAAAGTTGCCGACCTTAGCATTGAAAAAAAGAATGACGGCAAAGATCTTTATATCACAGCAAAAGAAATTGAAGAATTTATCTATTCTCAAAAGGCAGACCAATTTTTCAGATTTGATTTATATCTTCCACAATCATTTTTCAGCAGTGGAACAAGAAGCATTAACATCAAATCAAAATCTTCTTCTGTCAAAATTCTTGGAAGAGCAAACTTGAATAATTTTACAATGGATTCAACTGGTGGCTTAACCATTCCAGAAGAGTCAAAACTTACAGTTGCAGACCAAATCAAGATTAAAAGTTCAAAGCTTATCGACCTTGGAACAAACGTAACTTGTCACACTTGCAACCTTGAATCAACTGGAAACAGCATTAATGTTGCAAATCCAATTCCTGGCGACATTGTTGCAAAAACAAAAGGTGGAGATTTAAAATTTACATCATGTAAAAATCTTACATTCACTTCAAAATCTGGTTCTGTTAAAGCCTATGGAAATGTTGAAAATGTTGTTACAGAAAAGGTTAACATTAAAACAAATGGTGGAAGTGTAAGCCTTGGAAAAGTCAACACAAATATTTCAGTTTCAAGCACATTGTTTGAAGATATGACAAACATTAAAACCGAAGGTGGGGCAATTTCTATAAATCAAATGGTTGGTGGTGTTCTCACTTCAACTCGTGGAAAGATTACTGTTTCAAATGCAAGCAATCTTCTTATCAATTCTAAAACTGGAAATGTTATTGTAAAAAACATTACGGACAAAATTGCTGTTAAAGGCAAAAACGGAAAAGTCGCTCTTGGTGAAGGCGGAACAATTGCAAATGCTGATGTTTCAACAACAACTGGTGCAATTTTCGCATATAATGTTACAGGAAATGTTACACTCTATTCGAAGAGCAATGACGTTACATTTGAGAACCTTTCAAGTGAAAACATAAATCTTCATTCTGGCAAAAAACTTATTGCTAAAAATCTTATGGGAAAAGTTGAAGCATATTCTCGTGCTGATGGGAAATATACTTTCACAAAAGTTTCGGGAGATGTTAACATTACAAGCGGAACCAGAACCGACCACATTACAATTGAACTTCCAAATTCAAAAGCAGGAACATTTGACTATTCGCTTAAATCAACAAAGGGAACTAAAGCAAAAGTATATGTTGGTGAAACTCTCACAGCAGAGCTTTCAAATATTGAATCAACAATAACTGAAGGTCATTTCCTTATCAAGGTTGAAACACCATATGGCGAAATTGTTTTGAAAATGGCAGAATAATATGATAGAGATAAATCAAATTTTGGTTTATCTCTTTTTTTATGTTTTATGACATTAAATTTCAAAAGGGGTATTTACAAAAAAGTCATTTTATGCTAGAATATGATTGTGCAAAAACAAAAGGGTTTGCATGGCAAAAAACACTAAATAGTAAATTGGTTAAAATCGTTTTACATTTTCAAATGGTTTTGTTACAATATAATTACAAAGTTGTAACCTTTTGGAGATAAGAGATGAAAAAATATGTTTATCCAGTTATACTGTTTTATAGTGAAGAAGAGAAAAACTATACAGTTTTAATTCCAGACCTTGACATTGTTGCAAGTGGTGATACTGTTGAGCAGGCATACCTTTCAGCAGAAGACTATCTTGAAACTTTCCTTGATTTCGCTGAAAAAATGGAAAGTCCAATCAGCCCTGCAACCAGCTTTGACGACACTCAAAGAATGAATCCTAAACGAATCATTTTGCTTGTCGATGCTGAAACAGAAGGTGGGAAAGAACTCTCTTCAGAAGAGCAGAAATACAAAAATTTTGTTGCTCAGTTTGTTTGCCAAACGGAGGACTAGAATATGGCTGATTTCAACATTTCAAATCGTGCAAAAACAATCAGAATCGCAACACTTTCAGGGCTTTGTCCTGTTCAATGCAGAAAATCTGGTTCAATCATGTTTTCAAACGGAGTTCAAAGCATCTTCATTCCAGAAAAAAGAAATTTCAGTCATGATGAAGAAGTTGCAAATGTTGTTTCACTTTGCAATGCAAATGGGCTTGGAAAAGAAACTGTTGATAAATATGTTTCATCTTTAAAAGAAGGAAATAAAGAAGAAGTTTACAACTCTCTTTCAGAAGAACTTATCTCTAAATTCTCAAAAGAAACTCCAGTGAAACGTCACAATCGTGCAAACTTTATCGAAGGTGTGGCATACACTCAAAAATATACAGACATTCTTGAAAAAGCTGGAATCGAAGCTGAAGAAGTTGAAAATGTTGTTGCTCAACTTTTTGCAGATTCAAGATCTATCAATGCTGGGAAAAGAGAGCTTTTCGCAGAAGAAAACGTAAATGAACAATAATCACTAAAGACCACAATTTTTGTGGCTTTTAGTTTATCAGGAGAAAACATGAAAAACAGTTTACACGACCTGGCACTTGCTGTTGGGTTTGAAATTGTAAATGTAGATGACGGCTTCACCAACTATGAATTTAATGAAAAATTAACCGGGGTTGAAAGCGTAAGCTACATTATCAAAGTTCTTGACAACATGACACCTGAACGTTATCAATTAACGTTCGATGCAATTGTGAATGTTTTGCCAAGAAAATTTAAAAAAAGAATTTATAAACTTGTTAAACATTCAAACGTTGCGGAAGACGAAAAATGTCTTGAACTTGTGCTTTTCGCAGTTCAACAATATCGTGAAAAATGCGAATATAACAAGCTTAAAGAATATGGGCAGCTTCTTGGTGTGAACATTGAAGAACTTGGCTATAATTTCACATATAATCTCAGTAAAAAAGACCAAAAAGCGATCATTGCAAAAATTGAACAAAAAGTGCCAATGGAACTTGCTGCAACTGTTGGAAAAATCAAGAAAGTTGAATATAAAATTGGCTTCATTAAAAAGAGCGTTACGAAAGAATAAAAGCCTGGGGAAACCTGGCTTTTTTTGTTTTTAGAAAAAAATCAAAAATAAAAGCGTTAAACTATTGACTTTAAAAAATAAATATATTAAAATTAGCCTTGCATGAATAACATGCTTGGCTATTTTTATGCCTTTTTAAGTAGTGGTGTGCGAGAAAAGTGCGTTAAACAGCCAAGAATTTCCTCTTGGGGCAGTGTGAAGTTCACAAATTTATAGGAGGTAGAATTATGCCAACCATTAACCAGTTAATCAGACATGGTAAGGGACGTGAAAAACAAGAAGTTAAGGCAAAATCACCAATTCTCGAGGAATGTCCTCAGAAACGTGGCGTTTGTTTGTCAGTTACAACAACTTCTCCTAAAAAGCCTAACTCAGCGCTTCGTAAAATCGCAAAGGTTAAACTCGCTAGCAACGGCATGGAAGGAACTGTTTATATCCCTGGTATTGGTCATAACTTGCAGGAACACTCTGTAGTTCTTATTCGTGGGGGTCGTGTTAAAGACCTTCCTGGTGTGCGTTATCACATCATCAGAGGTACACTTGATACTGCCGGTGTTAAGGACCGTAAGCAAGCCAGATCTAAATATGGCGCTAAAAGACCTAAATAACATTAATTTTTTGAAATTTTATAAGGAGGAAATTTTCTAATGTCAAGAAGAAATGCTGCTGTTGCACGTGATGTTCTTCCAGATCCAGTTTATGGTTCTAAGGTTGTAACAAAACTCATCAACCAAGTTATGGTTGACGGTAAACGTTCAATTGCTCAAAATATCGTTTATGATGCATTCAACGAAGCTGCTTCTAAACTTGGCGTTGAACCAATGGTAATGTTTAACCAAGCAATGGAAAACATTAAACCTGTTCTTGAAGTTAAAGCAAGACGTGTTGGTGGTTCAACATATCAAGTTCCTTGCGAAATTCGTGCTGAAAGAAGACAAACTCTTGCAATTCGTTGGCTTGTAATGTTCTCAAGAAAACGTTCAGAAAGAACAATGGCTCAAAAACTTGCAAACGAGCTTATGGATGCATACAATAATGCCGGTGGTGCTTTCAAGAAGAAAGAAGAAGTGCACAGAATGGCGGAAGCAAACAAGGCATTCGCATCATACCGCTGGTAATTTTAAGTCAATCTTTAACTTTTGTGCGTTGTTTCTTCAAAATTTCTCACACAATCATTTATTAAATATAAACTCATGCGTGATAAATTTTGAGAGCCTAGCACAAAAAGTCAAATCTTGACTTAAAATACTTTCACGAAATAAGTTAAGAACTTGGAACGTTGGGCAGGGAAAACGACACAGTCATTTATTATTTACAAACTCCTGCGTCGATTTTATCCTTGTGCCTTCTGTCTGTCACAAATCTTGACTTAAAATACTTTCACTTGGTTGGTTTTTATCATATGGTTGAGAAAGAGATAAATATCAACTCAAATGTAAAGAGTGAAAAAATAAATTTAGCGGTTTAGAATGGTTGAGATCTAATCGCTAAATGGCAGAGAAATCTGCAAAAACACAATCCTATTTCAATTTGAGTAAAGCCTAAAAAATCCAAAAAACAGGTTAAATCATTTGGAGAAATGGACAAAATATTATATAATTAATATATGTTTGAAATAACATATCAAAACATACTAAATTTTTAGGAGAAAATTATGCCAAGAGATTTTGAACTTAGCAAAATAAGAAACATTGGTATTATGGCTCACATTGATGCTGGTAAAACAACAACTACTGAACGTATCTTGTTCTATACCGGAAAGAACCATAAGATCGGCGAAGTTCACGATGGTCAAGCAACAATGGACTGGATGGCACAGGAACAAGAACGTGGAATCACAATCACTTCTGCTGCTACAACAACCCACTGGAAAGGAAACAAAATCAATATTATTGATACTCCTGGACACGTTGACTTTACAATCGAAGTTGAAAGAAGCCTTAAAGTTCTTGACGGTGCGATTGAACTCTTCACAGCAAAAGAAGGTGTTCAAGCTCAATCAAGAAAGGTTTGGAACCAAGCTAACAAATATCATGTTCCTAGAATTGCTTTCGTAAATAAAATGGACAACCTTGGTGCAGATTTCTATCACGTTGTTGAATCTATTCGTGAACAACTTAAAGCAAATGCTGTACCTATCCAACTCCCAATTGGTCGTGCTGAATCTTTTGAAGGAATCGTTGACCTTGTGGATATGGATGCTGTTTACTATCTCGACGAAAAAGGCGAAAAAATGGAAGTTAGGGAAATCCCTGCAGACATGAAGGAACTCGCTGAAAAATATCGTGCAGAGATGATTGAAGCAATTGCAGAAACTGACGATGCTCTTTTGGAAAAATTCTTTGCTGGTGAAGAATTCACTAAAGAAGAAATCAAAACTGCTCTCAGAAAAGCAACTTGCGACCTTGTTGTAACACCTGTTCTTTGTGGTTCATCACTTAGAAACAAAGGTGTTCAAAAATTGCTCGACGCTGTTATCGATTATCTTCCAAGCCCAATCGATATTCCACCTGTTAAAGGTGTTGATATGGAAGGACACGAAGCTTTCCGTGAAACAAGCGACGACGAACCACTTTCAGGTCTTGCATTTAAAATTGCAAAAGACCCATTTGGAACACTTACATTCTATAGAATCTATAGTGGTAAGATTACTTCTGGTTCATATGTTTATAACTCTAACAAACAAGAAAGAGAAAGAGTTGGACGTCTTGTAAGAATGCACGCAAACTCAAGAACAGAAGAACAAGAAGCATATGCTGGAGACATTGTTGCTATCGTTGGTCTTAAAGACACAATGACAGGTGAAACACTCTGTGATGAAAAACATCCAATCATTCTTGAATCAATGGATTTCCCAGAGCCAGTTATCTCTGTTGCTGTTGAACCAAAAACAAAAGCAGACCAAGAAAAAATGGCAAATGCTCTTGCAAAACTTGCTGAAGAAGACCCAAGTTTCCGTCGCTATACCGACCAAGAAACAGGTCAAACAATCATTTCTGGTATGGGTGAACTTCACCTTGATATCATCGTTGATAGAATGAAACGTGAATATAAGGTTGAATGTAACGTTGGTGCACCTCAAGTTGCATATCGTGAAACACTCAAAAAGAAAGTTACAGCAGAAGGAAAATACATTAAACAATCTGGTGGTAAAGGTCAATACGGTCACTGTATCGTTGAATTCGAACCACTTGAACCAGGAAAAGGCTACGAATTTGTTGATAAAACTGTTGGTGGTTCTGTTCCAAAAGAATATGTTCCAGCTGTAGATAAAGGAATTCAAGAAGCAGCAAAAACTGGTGTTCTTGCTGGATATGAAACTGAAGACTTCAGAGCAACTTTGATCGATGGATCATATCACGAAGTTGACTCTTCTGAAATGGCGTTCAAGATTGCAGGTTCTCTTGCATTCAAAGAAGGCATGAAGAAAGGCGACCCAGTTATTCTTGAACCTATCATGAACGTTGAAATCACCGTTCCTGATCAATATCTTGGCGACGTTATGGGCGACATCTCTAAACGTCGTGGAAACCTTCAAGGCACAACTTCTAATGCAGGAAGTCAAATTATAAGAGCTCAAGTTCCACTTGCTGAAATGACCGGATATATTTCCGACCTTAGAAGCAAAACTCAAGGACGTGGAGACTTTAATATGGAACCTTCTCATTATGCAGAAGTGCCAAGAAACGTTGCCGAAAAAATTATCGGCGAACGTGCTAAAAACTAGATGCCAATAAAATAAAAATAAATAAAAAAAAGGAGAAAATAAAATGGCAAAAGCTAAATATGATGCAAAAAAACCTCACGTTAACATTGGTACAATCGGCCACGTTGACCACGGTAAAACAACTCTTACAGCTGCAATCACAATGGTACAAGCTCATAAATTCGGAACCGAAGTTAAGGGTTATGACCAAATCGACTCAGCTCCAGAAGAGAAAGCAAGAGGTATTACAATTAATACCGCACACGTAGAATACGAAACAGCTAATCGTCACTACGCACACGTTGACTGCCCAGGACACGCAGACTACGTTAAAAACATGATCACAGGTGCTGCTCAAATGGATGGTGCTATCCTTGTTGTTGCTGCAACTGATGGTCCAATGCCACAAACTCGTGAGCATATCCTTCTTGCTCGTCAGGTTGGTGTTCCAAAAATCGTTGTTTTCATGAACAAAATGGACCAACTTGGTGGTGACGAAGAACTTGCTGACCTTGTTGAAATGGAAATCAGAGAGCTTCTTAACCAATACAACTTTGATGGAGACAACACTCCTATCATTCGTGGTTCAGCTCTCCAAGCTATTGAAGCTGCTCAAAAAGGTGACTGGGATGCTCCAGCAATCAAATCTATCGAAGCTTTGATGGATGCTGTTGACTCATACATTCCACTTCCTCCACGTGAGACAGATAAACCATTCCTTATGCCTATCGAAGACGTATTCACAATCACTGGTCGTGGTACAGTTGTTACAGGTAGAGTAGAAAGAGGAATGTTACACCTTAACGACACAGTTGAAATCACTGGACTTAAAGAGAAACCAGTTTCAACAGTTGTTACAGGTATCGAAATGTTCAAGAAGACAGTTGACGAAGCTATCGCTGGTTACAACATTGGTGTTCTTCTTCGTGGTATCCAAAGAACAGACGTTGAACGTGGACAAGTTCTTGCTAAACCAGGTTCAATTCACCCACATACAGAGTTCACTGCTGAAGTTTATGTTCTTACACAAGCTGAAGGTGGACGTCATACACCATTCTTCAACAACTATCGTCCACAATTCTATATCAGAACTACAGACGTTACTGGTTCAATCACTCTTCCAGAAGGTGTTGAAATGGTTATGCCTGGTGATAACACAAGAATGACAGTTAAACTTATTTCACCTATCGCTATTGAAGAAGGACTTCGTTTCGCTATTCGTGAAGGCGGAAGAACTGTTGGTTCAGGTGTTGTTTCTAAGATCATCAAATAGTTTTTTAGGTTAAAATTTATAACTCTAAAACAAAAAACCAAAAAGGCTCAGACCGAGATGAATGTTAATTCTATCTCGTCCTGAGCCTTTTTCGTTTTTATGCTTTATACTCACAAATTTTAACCTAAAAAGGCAAAGTGAAAATAATAATAAATCTTGGTCAAGAATCTCCAGACATGGATGAATGCTAATTCTATCCAGTCCTGGGGTTTTTGTATAATAAAATCAATATAAAAATATATTTTGGTCATGGTTGAAATTTGAAAACGAAAAGCAACAGATTTGTTTAGATTTTCGAGTTTAAAGACGGAAACATGGTTCTTGATAGTATCTTGTGTTACATCAAGGTTCATGTTTAAGGCTTTAAACCGAAAAGATGAATAAAGGTGTGGATAAAAGTGCCGGCGGGTCGGGAGAGAGCCGGAACAAAAGAATATTCGCAAACTTTGCCCTAAAAAAGGCAAATTTTTGTGTTGAGTAAAGTAATTCGGCATATTTTAGCACTATAAGTGCAGAAATTTCAAAAAATTCAAGTAGTCATTTACGCAAGTAAACTCCTACTTGGATTTTTTTTATTTCTTTCTTCTAGCACAAAACTATGCTGTAAAAATAGTAAAGTAAAAAAAATAGTGAATTTTTGTTTCCGCATTAGAACAAGTTCTTGACCTAAAACACGTTGCTGGTTCGTAAAAAAATGTGATGATTATAATTTTTATAACAGCGAATTTCACAATTCTAAAATAAAAATATATATGTGATAATTTTTTATATAAACAATACTATTTTATAAAAGATTAAATCACATGTGTTCTCTGTAATTTTATAATTAAAAAGGTATAAAAAATTACAATTTTTTGGAAAAATTATATTGACATATTTTTGCTTGTATGGTATTATAGGGTAGATATTATGAAGTATTGTGGCTGATTGCCCTCTGCAAAACTTCTAGGGGTTGGATACATTTGAAGGTTTGGGTTAGAAAATAAAATACAAAATTTTAAGACAAAGATTATATGCTTTGGCTTTTTTTGTGCTTTCTGACTTTTTACTTTTAAGGCTCCAATTCTTGATTGCAAGCGATGAGTTATGAACTTTTTTAAATGCCGTGGAGGTTTACAATGAATTCTAAAAATATTAATATTAAAAAAGTTAAGTATGGAAAAACCGAAAGATACAAGTTCGGTAAAATCGACGAAATTTTGGACATTCCTTATCTTGTTGAAATTCAAAAAGACAGTTTCAACAATTTCTTGACTAAAGGTATTCGTGACGTTTTGAGAGATTTCTCTCCAATCACCGACACTGATAACCTTAACCGTTCAGAGAACCGTGAAGAAAACAAAGACTCTCGTGTAGAGCTTCATTTCCTTGACCACTCTGTTTCTGGAACTCCAAAATATTCAATTGCAGAGTGCAAGTCTCGTGACACAACATATTCTTTGCCACTTAAGGTTAAAGTTCGTTTGATTTATAAGGAAACTGGCGAAGTTGTTGACCAAGAAGTATTCATGGGCGACATTCCAATGATGACAGATAATGGTTCTTTCATCATCAATGGGGCAGAAAGAGCAATTGTTTCTCAACTTGTACGTTCTCCTGGTGTTTATTGTGACCAAGGGCTTAATAAAGCTGGTCAATTTGTGACAACAACATCAATCCGCCCACATCGTGGTGCTTGGATCGATTTCGAAGAAGATTCAAATGGTGTTTTGTGGGTTCACGTTGACAGAAACCGTAAAATGATTGCAACAATCTTCCTTCGTGCTCTTGGACTTGGAACCGATGAAGCTTTGCTTGAAACCTTTGAAAACAACCCAACAATTGCAAAAACAATTGAAAAAGATTTCACAAAAAGCGAAGATGAAGCTCTTGTTGAAATGTCAAAACGTCTTCGTCCTGGCGAAGTATTCAACCTTAAAGCAATGAAAAAGAACCTTGAAAAAATGTTCTATTCAACCCGTAGATATGACATTTCTGTTGTTGGTCGTTATAAATATAACCAAAAGCTTTCAATTGCTAACCGAATTGCAGGAAAAACTCTTGCAGAAGATGTTGTTTTAAACAAAAAAGTTTTGGCATCTGCTGGTGAAGTTGTAACCGAAGAAAAAGCATGGGAAATTCAAAATGCTGGTGTAAACCGTGTTGTTGTTGAAGGAAAGAAAGGCCCATTTGCTCTTGTTGGTAACAACCGTGTTGACCTTAAAACATATCTTGGTGTAAATCCACCAGAGGCTGAAATTGATGATCTTGTTCACCTTCCAACCCTTCTTGAAATTGTTAAAAATTGCAAAACTCAAGAACAAAAGAAACAAGCCATCATTGAAAACCGTGATGTTTTAATCGGAAGACACCTTGTGCTTGACGATATTCTTTCAGCTGTTAACTATCATTTGTCAATTGCTGAAGGTCTTGGAACATTTGATGATGTTGACCACCTTGGAAACCGTCGTATTAGAACTGTTGGTGAACTTTTAACTTCTCAATTCTTTATCGGAATGGCAAGACTTGAACGTGTAATTTCTGAAAGAATGCAAGTTCAAAACGTTTCAGAAGTTTCTCCAAGTTCACTTATCAACGTTCGTCCTGTTTCTGCAGCTATTCGTGAATTCTTCGGATCTTCACAAATGTCACAATTCATGGAGCAAACCAACCCAATTGCTTCACTTACACATAAAAGAAAAGTTTCATCTCTTGGACCTGGCGCTCTTACTCGTGAACGTGCTGGATTTGATGTTCGTGACGTTCACTATACACACTATGGTCGTCTTTGCCCAAATGAAACCCCTGAAGGACAAAACATTGGTCTTATCAACTCTCTTGCAACATATGCAAAGGTTAATAAATATGGCTTCCTTGAAGCTCCTTACAGAAGAATTGATAAAGCAACAGGAAAACTTACAGACGAAATTATTTATATGACCGCTGATAAAGAAGAAAAATATGTTGTTGCTCAGGCTAATGAACCACTCAACGAAGATAAAACCCTTAAAAATGCAAAAGTTGTTTGCCGTAAGAAAGGTGAAATTGTCGAACTTCCAAAAGAACAAGTTGACTTTATCGATGTTTCACCAAAAGAACTTGTTTCAATTGCGACAACACTTATTCCTTTCATCGAATCAGATAACGCTACACGTGCGATGCTTGCGTCAAACATGCAACGTCAGGCTGTTCCACTTCTTAAAACCGAAGCTCCACTTGTTGCAACAGGTGTTGAACACAAAATTGCTGTTGACTCTGGAGTTATGGTTGTTGCTAAAAATGATGGTGTTGTTTCATATGTTGCTGGCGACAAGATTATTGTTAAAACCGCTGAAGGTGACGAACAATATGACCTTGTAAAATTCATTCGTTCAAACAACGGAACATGCATGCGTCAAAAACCTATTGTTTCAACTGGCGACAAAGTAAAGAAAGGCGATGTTCTTGCAGATGGTCCTGCAACAAAAGACGGCGAACTTTCAATTGGTAAAAACATTCTTATTGCATTCATGCCATGGGAAGGTTATAACTACGAAGACGCTATCTTGATTTCAGAAGCTCTTGTTCGTGACGACACTCTTACATCAATTCACATTGAAGAACATGAAATTGCTTGTCGTGACACAAAACTTGGACCAGAAGATATCACTCGTGATATTCCAAACCTTGGTGACGAAGCTCTTCACGACCTTGACGAAAACGGAATTATTCGTATTGGTGCTGAAGTTGAACCTGGCGACATCTTGGTTGGAAAGGTTACACCAAAAGGTGAAACCGAACTTACCCCTGAAGAAAGACTTCTTCGTGCAATCTTTGGTGAAAAGGCACGTGAAGTTCGTGATACATCACTTCGTGTTCAACATGGTGAAGGCGGTGTTGTTGTTGACGTTAAAGTGTTCACTCGTGAAAATAAAGACGAGCTTGGAACTGGCGTTAACAAAATTGTTCGTGTATATATTGCACAAAAACGTAAAATGAGCGTTGGTGACAAGATGTCTGGTCGTCACGGAAACAAAGGTGTTGTTTCAAGAGTTTTGCCTGTTGAAGACATGCCATTCCTTCCAGATGGCACACCTGTTCAAATCATTTTGAACCCACTTGGCGTTCCTTCTCGTATGAACATTGGTCAGCTTTTTGAAACTCACCTTGGACTTGTTGCAAAAATGCTTGATTGGAAAGTGGCAACACCAGTATTCGATGGTGCAAAAGAAGAAGAAATTAAAACTCTTTTAAAAGAAAACAATCTTCCAGAAGATGGAAAAATGCAACTTTATGACGGAAGAACTGGGGAACCATTCGAAAACCGTGCAACTGTTGGATATATGTATATGCTTAAACTCCATCACCTTGTTGACGATAAGATGCATGCTCGTTCAACTGGACCATATTCACTTGTAACTCAACAACCACTTGGCGGAAAGGCTCAAATGGGTGGTCAAAGATTTGGTGAAATGGAAGTTTGGGCTCTTGAAGCTTATGGAGCTGCAAACTCACTTCAAGAAATGTTGACTGTTAAGTCTGACGATATCGTGGGAAGACTTAAAACTTATGAATCTATCGTTAAGAACGAAAACGTTGCTGAACCTGGAATTCCAGAAAGCTTTAAAGTTCTTATCAAAGAACTTCAAGGCTTGGCACTTGACATTAAAGTTCTTACTGAAGATAAGCAAGAAATTGGACTTAAAGATATCACCGAAGACGATAGAGATTCTATTGACTTTAGAAAAGAAAAGAAAAATAACCAAGAAGAAATTGACTTGGGTCTTGAAGAAATCACTCCTGAAGACCTTGGAGAAAGCATCTATTCTCCAGATGATGACAATATCAGTGATGCTGGAAGTTTATTTGATTTTGATGATGATCTCTAATAAAATCCAAAAAAATCTTGCGAAATAAGAGGAAATAAAATATGTTTGAATTAAATAATTTTGACTCAATACAAATCGGTCTTGCAAGTCCAGAGAAAATTCGTGAATGGTCTTATGGTGAAGTTACAAAACCAGAAACCATCAACTATCGAACTCAAAAACCTGAGAGAGATGGTCTTTATTGCGAAAGAATCTTTGGACCAACCAAAGACTGGGAATGTCATTGCGGAAAATATAAAAGAATTAGATATAAGGGCGTTATCTGCGACAAGTGTGGTGTTGAAGTAACTCGTTCAAAAGTTCGTCGTGAAAGAATGGGACACATTGAACTTGTTTCTCCTGTTTCTCACATTTGGTATTTCAAGGGTGTTCCATCAAGAATCGGAACAATTCTTGACATGTCTCTTAAGGCTCTTGAACAAGTGCTTTATTTCACATCATATGTTGTTATCGACCCAGGTCAAACAACTCTCGAATTTAAACAAATTCTTAATGATAGGGAATATAGAGAAGCTGTTGAAACTTTTGGCCCTAAAGCCTTCCGTGCTGGAATGGGTGCAGAAGCTGTTAAAGAGCTCCTTTCAATGGTTGACATTGAAGGCGAAGCAAAGAAAGAAAGAGAAATTCTTAACAGCTCTAAAGGTCAAAAGAAACTTAATGCTGCTAAAAAGCTTCGTTTGCTTGAAGCATTCAAGAGAAATGGATCAAAACCTGAATGGATGATCTTGGACGTTATTCCAGTAATTCCACCAGATCTTCGTCCTATGATTCAACTTGATGGTGGCAGATTTGCAACAACCGACCTTAACGATCTTTATCGTCGTGTTATCAACCGTAACAACCGTTTGAAAAAACTTATCGAGCTTGGTGCTCCAGACATCATTATCAGAAACGAAAAACGTATGCTTCAAGAAGCTGTTGACGCTTTGATTGATAATGGTCGCCGTGGAAAAGCAATCACAGGGGCAGGAAACAGAGAACTCAAATCTCTTTCAGCTCTTCTTCGTGGTAAACAAGGTCGTTTCCGTCAAAACCTTCTTGGTAAACGTGTTGACTATTCTGGTCGTTCTGTTATCGTTGTTGGACCAAACCTTAAAATTTATCAATGTGGTCTTCCAAAAGAAATGGCTCTTGAACTTTTCAAACCTTTTGTAATGAGAAGACTTGTTGACCTTAACCAAACTCACAATATTAAAAGTGCAAAAAGAATTGTTGAACGTGCAAGACCAATCGTTTGGGACGTTCTTGAAGATGTTATCAAAGACCACCCAGTTCTTTTGAACCGTGCGCCTTCTCTTCACCGTCTTTCTGTTCAAGCCTTCGAACCACTTTTGGTTGAAGGAAGAGCAATGAAACTTCACCCACTTGCTTGTCCTGCTTTCGGTGCGGACTTCGATGGTGACCAAATGGCTGTTCACGTTCCACTTTCAATTGAAGCACAAGCAGAAGCAAGATTCTTGATGCTTGCATCAAACAACATTTTGAAACTTGCCGATGGTGAACCTATCACCGTTCCTTCACAAGATATGATCATTGGTAACTATTATCTTACAATGGATCGTGCTGGTGAAAAGGGTGAAGGAATGACATTTGCAACCGAAGATGAAGCAATCATGGCATATCAAAACGGTTTCATTACTCTTCACACAAAAATCAATGTTCGTCGTGAAGTTGAAATCGATGGTGTAATGCATCGTGGAATTGTTCCAACAACTGTTGGTAAAATTATCTTCAACAGAAATCTTCCTGCAAATATCAAACTTATTGAAAGAAAAACTCCTGAAGATATGCTTAAATATGAAGTTGATGCTCCTGTTGGAAAGAAACAAATCAAAGCAATCATCAAGGCTTGTTATGATAACCTTGGACCAACCGAAACAGCAAAACTTCTTGATGTTTTGAAGGAACAAGGCTTCAAATATTCAACAAAGGCATGTATCACTGCAAACTTGTTCGATGTTAAAGTTGCTCCTGAGAGAATGGACATCATTGCTGAAGCAGACAAGCTTGCAAACGTTGCAAACACACAATATCGTCGTGGACTTATCACTCCAGAAGAAAAGAGTATGAAAATTACTGAAATTTGGAATGGTGCCATGAAGAAAATGGAAGTTGCAACCATGAATGCATATGACCAAGACAACCCACTTAAAATGATGGTTGACTCTGCTGCCCGTGGTAACGCTGGTAACATGTGTCAGCTTGCTGGTCTTTGCGGAATCATGGTGTCAACATCTGGTAAAGTTATCGAAGTTCCAATTCGTTCATCATATAAAGACGGGTTCTCTGTAATTGAATATTTCATTTCAACTCGTGGTGGACGTAAAGGAATGGTTGATAAGGCTCTTAAAACAGCCGATGCAGGTTACCTTACTCGTCGTTTGGTTGACGTTGCTCAAGAAGTTGTTGTCGATGAAGAAGACTGCTATGCTGCTCGTGGCGAAAAACCAAAGGGAATGAAGGTTTCTGCAATTTATGATGGTTCAACAAAAGTTGAATCTTTGAAAGAAAGAATCTATGGTCGTTGCCCTGTTGACGATGTTATTGATCCAAAAACTGGTGAAGTTCTTGCAAAAGGCAACGAAATGATCACTCTTGATCAAGCAAAAGCAATCGAAAATGCTGGAATTGAAGAAGTTGAAATCAGAACTGTCTTCACATGTAAGAGCAAATATGGTTGTTGTGCTAAATGTTACGGAAGAAACATGGCTTCTCGTGACATGGTTGAAGTTGGTGAAGCTGTTGGTATTATCGCAGCTCAATCAATTGGTGAACCTGGAACACAGCTTACAATGAAGGTCTTCCAAGCCGGTGGTACTGCATCTGCGGATGATATCACTCGTGGTCTTCCACGTGTTGAAGAGCTTTTCGAAGCAAAGAAACCAAAAGGTGTTGCTGTTGTGAGCCAAGTTTCAGGAACTGTTGAAAATATTGACGAACCAAAACGTATTGTAACAATCAAAACTGGTGACGGAATCATTGAATATCCAACTCCATATCTTGCAAAATTCAAGGTTAAAGTTGGTGACAAAGTTGAACCAGGAACTCCACTCACCGAAGGTCCACTTAACCCACATGATATTCTCGAAACAATGGGAATTAAGGGTGTTCAAGACTATTTGATGAGAGAAGTTTTGAAAGTTTATAAAAACAACTCCGTTGACGTTAACGATAAACACATGGAAATTATCATTCGTCAAATGCTTAGAAAGGTTAAAGTTACCGAATCTGGCGACACTGACCTTCTTCCTGGCGAAACCGTTGATATCTTCAAATATGAAGAAGAAAACGAAAGAGCAATTGCAAACGATGGCGAACCTGCAACAGCAAAAAGAGTTCTCCTTCCAATTACAAAAGCTTCTCTTGCAACTGACAGCTTCTTGTCTGCTGCATCATTCCAGGAAACAGTTCGTGTTCTTACAGATGCTGCAATTTGTGGCAAAGTTGACCCACTTGTTGGTCTTAAAGGAAACGTTATCATTGGTAAACTTATTCCAGCCGGAACTGGGCTTAAGAAATACCGTGAGATGTCTCCAGTCGTAAAATAAGGCGAGCTTCACACGCCTAAGTCAAAAAACCAAAAATCCCCAGACCTGGATGAATGTTAATTCTATCCAGTCCTGGGTTTTTTTTTGTTTTTATGCCTTATGCATGCAAATCTCGCCTTATTTTACAATATAAAAATCATTGTTTTTTATCATGAAATAATTATTAAAATAACGTCAAGCAACAGATTTGTTTAGATTTTCGAGTTTAAAGGTTTAAACAAGGTTCTTGATAGTATCTTGTGTTACATCAAGGTTCTTGTTTGAAGCTTTAAAACGAAAAGATGAGCAAAAATGTGGTTACAAGTCCCGCTGGCTCGGTAGAGAAGCGGAACGAAATATTGGGAACCTTGTTTGGGTTTTTTATCTCAAAAATCTAATCAAACCTGCTGCTTGATTTTTTAAGAATATAAATTTATAAAGATTTTATATTTTAATTTTGTATATGTTTCAATAATAATTGAAAAACCCAGACAGTCATTTAAGCTAAGTAAACTCTTGCCTGAGCTTTTTTTTATGTCTTTTATACGCAAACTTCGCCTTGTTTAGTTAAAAAATAGACTTCTGCCTGGATTTTTTATGAGCTTTTTGCTACATTCGAAATCTGCATTATTTTATATCTAATTATCGCTAAATGTTTTCACTAAAAAATTAAATTTTCTTGAATTTGCTTGACCAAGGCTATGGGTGATAATTTATAATATATGATGTAAAGGAATGAATATGAAACTAAGAAAAGGAATTTCATTGTTTATTTTCATGATGGCGGTTGCTTTGTTGCCGCTTGTTTTTTCTTGTGTTTCAATTCTTAATTTTGGACTGGCTGAAGATGGCGATAACAAAGGAGTTGGCTTATATGTTGGTAAAGGTTCTACACTTGAACTTGAAAACACAACGATAAGTGGGTTTCATGCATCTTCAAGCAACTATGCAATTCATGTTGCAAAAGGCGGAACTCTTGTTTTAAATAATGTAAACATTGGTGGAAACCATGAATATGGAATTTATAATGCTGGAGAGATGCACATTTACGGAAATGGTATCATTGATGATGCCATTTATGCTGAATCTTCATTTTCAATTGAAGCAACGGCAAGTGTTACAAACGACATTGATCTTGGTGACAATGCGGTTATCACAATTGAAAAATACAATGGAACATTGTTGCTTGATGGCATATTTTTCAGCAACACAAGAAGTGCTGGAAAAGTTCTTGTTTTAAAGTGTGAAGATGGCTATGTTCCAGAGTCTGTTCCAAGTTGTTTTGGAAGTTATAGTAAAGAGTTGAAACTTGAAATGGAGAATACTGGCGAAAATGAATATACGGTTTCGCTTGTTTATAGGCCTGCAAGCTTTCCAATCACATGGAAGGATCAAATTGCAAGCACCAACTATATGACAACAACGATTGACGCAAACTCTTTAACGAAAATTGCGTTTGAAAAGGATGTTCCAACAAGTTATAATCAGATTGGCGAGATTGATGGGAACATTAAAGTTTATCAAAACCCAAATGACCAAACCGACATTGCGTTTGTTCACAAAGCTTTAATTGCTCCGGCAGATTGCTCAAGACTTTTCTATAACCTTTCAAACTTGAAAGAAATAACTTTCAACAGTTTTGACACAAGCGATAGTTATTCTTTTGCTTGGATGTTCAGGGATTGCTCTGCTCTTGAATCGGTAGATTTGCAGGTTTTTGAAACATCAAATGTTATAAGTCTAGATTCAATGTTTAATGGCTGTTCTTCGCTTCGCTCTGTGAACCTTTCAAGTTTCGATACTGCAAAGGTTGAAAACATGGGGTGGATGTTCAACGGCTGTGGAGTTTTAACTTCAATGTCATTCACTTTTGACACTGCAAAAGTAACCAACATGGCGGCAATGTTTAGTGGTTGTGCATCTCTTCCAGCTCTTAACCTTAACGATGGAAAATTTGACACTTCAAACGTTACTGACATGGGTTCAATGTTCAGCGGTTGCAGAAATCTTCTTCATGTAGATTTTGGAACAAAATTCAGCACAGCAAATGTGACGAACATGAGCTATATGTTTAATGATTGTTCAACTCTTAACGGGCTTTTCAACATGACGTTTGACACATCGAAAGTTACAGACATGGGAGCAATGTTCAAAAATTGCTCATCGCTTCCATCACTCAATCTTCGTGACGATAAGTTCACAACCGAAAATGTGACAACAACATCAGCAATGTTTGAAGGCTGTTCATCTCTTCAATCTCTCGACCTTGGAAACAAATTTAACACTTCAAAAGTTACCGACATGAGCTGCATGTTTGATGGCTGCACAAAGCTTTCTACAATCAGTTATGACACTTTAATAAATTGTTTAAATTTTAACACTTCAAACGTGACAACAATGGCTGCAATGTTTAGAAATTGCCAATCTCTTTCAACCCTTACTATTGGTGGTTTCGACACACGCAAAGTAACGAACATGGATTCAATGTTCAATGGTTGCAAATCAATCAAAAGTTTAACTCTTCAATTTGCTACAACCGCTGTTACAAATATGGGCTGGATGTTCTATGGTTGTGAAAATTTATCTTTCCTTGATATTTCTTGGTTTGACATGAGAAATGTTACAAGCTATGATGCAATGTTGTATTTTGGGGAAAATAATCATATTAAAACATTAAGGAGTCCATATAATAATAAAGAATTGCCATTTGTAACTGCTTCAAGAATGTGTTACAAGGGTGATCCTGAAGACCCTAGAACATCGGTTGAAAGGGGAACATCAAGTGTATATTATAATGCTTGCATTTATCTTCCTAGAGATTGGAAAACTGAAATTGCTTCTTCAACCTATATGTCTGAAACAATTTCATATTCAAACATTGAATGGCTAGAATTTTTATCTTCATTCCCAGAAAATTCTGAAGTTGGAGATTTTGATTTGATTGGAACTCTGTCTTCAGGAATTGAAGTTTATAAGGATAAAAGATTTTTCACTAACACATACATCTTTTTATATAACGGAAGCATTTTTGCTCCTGAAGATTGTGGATTTTTGTTTAGTGATTTAACAAGCTTGACTGCTTTTAACTTTGATAACTTCAATACTATGGCAGCAACAAACATGAAAGGGATGTTTAAAAACTGCTTAAATTTATCTGCTTTAATATTCAAATATAATTTCAATACTAGCAATGTTACAGACATGTCTGAAATGTTCAGATATTGTGAAAAATTGGAATATGTAAAATTTGGAACAACTTTCAATACTGCAAAAGTTATAAACATGGGCTGGATGTTTGATAATTGCAAAAAACTTGGCTATTTAACCTTTGAAACACCATTTAACACAGAAAGAGTAACCGAATTTAGTGCAATGTTTCTGAATTGTCCTTCATTGATCAAAACTGGCGATGCCGACAGTGAAGTTTTCGATCTTGGCAGTTTTAAAACACCTTCTGCAACCAATATGGGTTCAATGTTTTATGGATGTTCGTCTTTAGTTCAAATTGTATTCAGCGAGAACTTTGACACAAGAAATGTTACAAACATGGCATATATGTTTGATGGTTGCACTTCAATAAAATATCTTAGCCTATCAATGTTTGATATGCAAAACGTAAATTCATGTGGGTCTATGCTAAATTTTGGGTCTGACAACGAAATTCAAGATTTTTATACACCAATACATAATAAGGAAATTTTGGAAATCAATACAAAATCAATTCTTCGTCTTGATGGTCTTATGGGAGAAAGCAATAAAAGAACTTTTGTTCCTGCAAATAGAAGAACGTCAGAACATTATTGTGCCAACACTCAAATTCCAAATACAATGAGTATTTACAATCTTAAATATATCAATGTTATAGAGTTCATGGGGGTTTTGAAAATTCAAGAAGATGATGATCTTGAACTTGACTATTTCATTTTGCCAGACAATAAACACAATAAAAAACTTGTTGCAATTGTAAACAGGGTTGTATAACAAAAGAGCTTCACAGCTCTTTTTGTTTTGCATGGGTTATTTGTTTTGTGAACATATTCTTCTTGATTCGTGAAAGAGACGGAATAATAAATATTTGTTTTGTGCTTGCAACGGGACGGGGTTTGGTTTATAATAGGGATAGAAAAAATAAAGAGAGAAAAAATATGTTAGACATCGAAGGAAACAAAGAAGAATTTTTACGAATTGCTCGTGAAAACATTAGTCGTGATGGTCTTGAAGAGTTGCTTAAATTTTTGGAAAGCACCGACTTTTTCACTGCACCTTGCTCAACAAAGTTTCACCTTGCTGAAAAAGGTGGGCTTTGCCAACATTCACTTAATGTATATGATCGTTTGGTTCGCCTTGCAACTGACGAATATGGTGAAGATTTCAATCTTGAAACAATGACAATTTGTTCACTTTTTCATGACGTTTGCAAATGTTGCTATTATAAAGAGTCAACAAGAAATGTGAAAGAGAACGGGCAATGGGTTGAAAAACCTTTTTACACTGTTGAAGACTCACTTCCATATGGTCATGGCGAAAAAAGTGTTTATATCATTAATGGCTATATGCGTCTTACTCGTGAAGAAGCAATGGCAATAAACTGGCACATGGGTGGATTTGATGCTCGTGTTCAGGGCGGAAGCCAAGCCTATAGCGAAGCATATTCTCGCTTTCCACTTTGTGTTTTAACACACATTGCAGATCTTGAAGCAACCTATCTTGATGAACAAGAAACTAATAATTAAAGGAAAAATTATGGACTATAAAAAACTTGCAAATTTGCTTTATCCAAACATTGATAAAGACATTGATTTTTATTTGAAAAAGTTTCCAAAAAGAAACTTGCCTGCTGGCGCAGAAGTAACAAGAATTGCACCATCACCAACCGGATTTTTGCATCTTGGAACTGCCTATGGAGCAACAATCGACTTTCTCGCTGCAAAAAAATCAAATGGTGTGTTCTATATGCGTCTTGAAGACACCGACCAAAAACGTGAAGTTGAAAAAGCAGGTGAAATTGCTTTTGACATGCTTTGCTATCTTGGTTTAACCCCAGATGAAGGATATCAGGGTTCATCTGCTCAAAAGGGTGAATATGGTGACTATGTTCAATCTAAAAGAACCGAAATTTATCATACTTTTGCAAAACACCTTGTTGCAAATGGAAAAGCATTTCCATGTTTCTGCGAAAAATCAGAATCCAAAGCTGACATTTTGGAAAGAAGAAATGAAATGCTTGAACAAACCGATGATATTGAAGCAAAAGACCCTTGCAGAAATCTTACATATGAACAAATTGAGGCCAATATCAAGGCTGGAAAGCCTTTTGCACTTCGTTTGCTTTCATCTGGTGATGCAGAAAAAACTTTTGAGTTTACCGACCTTATAAAGGGCAAAAGAACTATTCGTGAAAACACAAAAGACATTGTTTTGATCAAAAGCAATGGAATTCCTGTTTATGCAATGGCACACCTTGTTGATGACACACTTATGGGCACAACAATTGTTGTTCGTGGGGAAGAGTGGTATCCTTCACTTGCAGCTCACCTTGAACTTTTTGATGCATGTGGTCTTGCACACCTTAAATATGCCCACACTCCAGTTATCTGCAAGCTTGACGAAAGCGGCAACAAACGTAAGCTCAGCAAACGTAAAGACCCAGAAGCTGATGTTAGATATTATGTTGAAAAAGGCTATCCAAAGCAAGCTGTTGTTGAATATCTTATAAATCTTTTGAATTCTGATTTTGAAGCTTGGAGAGCAAAAAATCCAACTGCAAACTATCTTGATTTTGATTTCAAAATTTCAAAAATCTCTTCAAACAACCCAATGTTTGACATTGTGAAAATGGAAGACGTTTCTAAAAATGTTATCAGCCGTATGACTGCGGAAGATGTTTATAATAGTGTGCTTAACTATTCTGAAGAGTTTGATAAAGATTTTGCAGAAATTTGGAAAAAGCACAAACAAGTTGCACTTGCCGTTCTTTCAATTGGAAGAGATGTTGAACGTCCAAGAAAAGACCTTACAACTTTTGCAGATGCAAAAACACAATATGCATATATGTTCAAAGAGCTTTTAGACATGAAGTCACTTTTGAATTTTGATGAAAAGTTTGATAAAGAGACAATCAAAACTTTCCTTTCAAAATATGCAAAGAAAATGGATTTAAATCTTGACAATTCTGAATGGTTTGCACAAGTTAAAGAACTTGCTGGAGAGTGTGGTTTTGCAACTGATAACAAACTTTATAAGGCAAATCCAGAAGCTTTCAAAGGAAATGTTGCTGATGCATGCTCACTTGTTAGGGTTGCAACAACCGGAACCAATCAGACCCCAGACCTTTGCACAATTTTAAAAATTCTTGGCAAAGAAGAAGTTGAAAGACGTCTTGAATTTGTTCTTGAAAACTTATAAGATAATAAAAAATAAAGAAAAGAGTGCTTTTTTGCACTCTTTTTTCATTTAATTGCTCATTTTGTTTGAAGCAATCAATAAAATAATGTATCATATTATAGTAAATAAGGAGAAAAAATATGAGAACAGTTGGAACATCTGCTTTCGGAGTGAGAACTCCAATCATAAGAAACGGAGACAATCTTGTTGATATTGCTGCAACAAGTGTGATAAATGTTGCCCGTGACAAAAATTTTGAACTTAAAGATAAAGATATTGTTGCAGTAACCGAAGCGGTTGTTGCAATTTCACAAGGAAACTTTGCATCTGTTGATGACATTGCTGCCGATGTCAAAAAGAAAATTGGCGGTGGGAAGGTTGGTCTTATTTTTCCAATTCTTTCAAGAAATCGTTTTGTTGGAATTTTGGAAGGAATTTCAAAAGCGGTTGATGAACTTGTAATTCAACTTTCATATCCTTGTGATGAAGTTGGAAACCCACTTGTTTCTGCCGATGAGCTTTATAAAAAGGGAATTTATACCTATGGCAAAACCTATACTTCTGACGAATTTTATAAACTTGTTGGAAAGGTTGAGCACCCATTCACTGGGGTTGACTATATCAAAGAATATTTAAGCGTTTGCGGAAAAAAAGCAACCGTGATTTTGTCAAACGACCCACTTGAAGTTTTGAAATACACCGACAAAGTTATTGTCGCAAGCATTCACACTCGTGAAAGAAATAAAGACATTTTAAGAAAAAATGGCGCAAAAGTTGTGATTGGTCTTGACGACATTTTGCGTGAGCCAAGCAAAACTCATGGCTATCATGATAAATATGGTGTTCTTGGTTCAAACCGCTCAACTGATGGACATCTTAAATTGTTCCCACGTTGCGGAGAAGAATTTGCCCATGCTCTTCAAAAAGAATTGAAAAAAAGAACCGGGAAAACACTTGAATGCATGGTATATGGCGATGGCGCTTTCAAAGACCCAGTTGGTGGAATTTGGGAGCTTGCAGACCCAGTTGTAAGCCCAGGATATACAAGCGGACTTGAAGGAACTCCAAGCGAAATTAAACTTAAATATGTTGCCGACAACAATTTTGAAAATCTTCGTGGCGAAGAACTTGAAAAAGCAATGAGAGAGTTTATTAAAAATAAATCAAAAGAAACCAAAAATAAAAAAGAAAGCCTTGGAACAACTCCAAGAAGAATTGTAGATCTTGTTGGATCTCTTTGCGACCTTATGAGTGGAAGCGGAGACAAGGGAACCCCAGTTGTTCTTATCACTGGCTATTTCGATAACCTTTCAAATGATTAATAAAAAATATTAAAAAACAAAAAAGTCACAGTTTGTGCTGTGGCTTTTTATTTTTCAAATTCATTTTCATTTTGTTTTGCTTTAAGTCCGTTTTCAATGCTTGCAATCTTTTTTGCTTTAAGAAGATTGTCAAGATTTCGATCGATATGCTTAATGTCGGAAGAATAAAGGTTTGAATATGCAATTTCAAGTGCCTTTTTTGTTGATATTTTTTTCATAGATATATTATTTACTTTAGTTGAAATTTTATACAGTTTATGTTATTTTTGTATAACAAAAGTATGGACATGGTTTATTGCTGATGTTATACTTATACTATAAAGATTCTTTGGAAAAAATATATAAGGTGAGAAATGAAAAAGAAAATTGTATGGGGCGAAAAGCGATATTATACTGATTATAAAGACAATAGCTTCATGAAAACAATTGTTTTCAGAGAAAAGAAAATCAAAAACAACTATAAATATGTTCCAAGTGCAATTGTAAGATTTTTTCAAAATCTCTTTTATTATCTTATTGCCTTTCCAATTTTATGGATAATTCTTAAAGCGAAACAAGGTGTGAAGGTTTACGGAAGAAAGAACATCAGAAAACTTAAGGGTGGGGCAATTTTAATTGGAAACCACACCCATGCAATGGACGGTTGCTTTGCTTCAGTTATGGTTGCTTTTCCGAAAAGAAACTATATCATTACAAAGAAAGATGCTGTTGAAGTTGTCTTTGCAAAATATTTTACAAAAGGTCTTGGAGCTTTGCCACTTCCAGACGAACCAAAAGGACTTGCAAACCTTAGCAGTGCGATAGATTTTTATGTTAAACATGGCAAAACAGTTACAATTTTTCCAGAAGCATGTGTTTGGCCATATTATAACAAGCTTCGCCCACTTGCTCCGGCAAACTTTCACTATGCTGTGAAGAGCAATGTCCCTGTTGTGCCATTTTGCATTACATATCGTTATGCAAAGGGAAAGAACTATCTTTCTAAAAAGCCAAAAGTTAACATTACTATTTTAGAGCCTATTTATCCAGATGTGTCGCTCAGCCCAGCAGATGCAAAAGCTAAACTTGCAACTCAAACAGAAGAAGCAATGAGAAAAGTTATCGACAGCGAAGATAATGTCGCTTTTTATGAATATATCAAACGTGATGAAAAAATGAATGAAACATCACAAGAAGGGGAAAATTAATTTATGTTTTATAAATTTTTCCATATTGGAAATATAGTTTTTTATGTATTGCTTGCCATAAGCTGTGTTTTGCTTTTGCAAAAAATTATTTATCATATTTTTGGTTTGTTTCCATCAAAAAGGTTTAAAGAAGCAAAGAAAGACCATAAATATGCAATAATTATTCCGGCAAGAAATGAAAGCAAGGTTATAGAGCAACTTTTAATTTCAATTAAGAATCAAAACTATAATAAAGACCTTTTGAAAACTTTTGTTGTTGTTGAGCAAGAAACCGACCCAACTTGTGAAATTTGCAAGAACTATGAAAACACTGAAGTGTTTGTGAGAAAGCATCTTGAAAACAAAGGGAAGGGCTATGCTCTTGACGAAGTGATAAAACACATTTTTGCTTCGGGCGAAAAATATGAAGCATTTTTCATTTTTGATGCCGACAACGTTCTTGACAAAAACTTTATCACTGAAATGAACAAGTGTTACGATGCTGGCTATAAACTTTGCCTTGGCTATAGAAACAGTAAAAACTGGAATGGTGGCTGGGTTGCTTCGTGTAGTGCACTTACTTTCTCAATGGTGAATACTTTTCAAAACAAAAGCAAGGCAAGATTCAAACGAAATGTTGTTGTAAGTGGAACCGGATTTTATATTTCATCTGACATTTTGGAAGAATTAGGTGGTTGGGATTTTTGCACCTTAACCGAAGATTATGAAATTTCAACCTATTCAGCTCTTCATAATATCAAATCAACATATAATGAATATGCCGAATATTATGATGAGCAACCAACAAAACTTAAAACCAGTTGGAATCAACGTTTGCGTTGGTGTAAGGGCTATTCACAGGTAAACAAGAAATATAATAAAAAACTTGTAAAAAGCATGATTTTTGATAAAGAACAACGTTTAAATAAGTTTGAATATCTTTTCAGCATTTTGCCTGTCATGTGTCTTATTGTAACAACAATTGCTTATGCACTTTACACTTTTGTTTTGGCAATTGTTGGTTCGTGCATCGGCTCGGAATTTGCTTGGCCGGTGTGGAGGGCTTTTATAACGGTTGTCGCAAGCATGTATTTGTTCTTTGTGCTATATTCAATGGTAATGCTTATTGCGGAAAGAAAACACACCGACATCACATTGAAAAACTCTTTAATTTGTTGTTTAATGAGCCCATTTTATTGGGCATGTTATGTTCCTCTTTATATCACTGCACTTTTCAAAAAGACTGTTGAATGGAAACCAATTGCTCACAATGTTAAAATGGCAAAAGATGGAGTGACTGAAGTTGAAGTTGTGCTTGAAGAAAGTGCAGAAAAAGACATTGATGAAGAGAATAAAGAAAATAAAAACAACGGCTAAATTGCCATTTTAAAGTGTCTTTATTTAAAATGCATAAAGAAAATCATAAAAACAAAAATCTCACCTTTATGGTGAGATTTCTTCATTTATTTTGATAAATTATATTATAAACAGATATAAGCTTAAACAAAATAGAATAAAGAGAAATGTTTGTAAAATAAAAAATATAGAAAATAAAAAAAAAGGTCAGGCATATTGCCCGACCTTTTAAATGGCTTTGTTAAGCTTTTAAAGCTTTTTTAGTAACAAGGCTTGCTGCTGAAAGAGTTGATGTGATAAATGCAACAATAACTCCAGCACCGAATTTGTATGCTTCACTGAACTTGGTTGAAGCAACTTCAACATTCATAAGTGCACCAACACCAATAAGTGCTGCAAGAGAAGCTGCAAACATTACAAGTGCTGCAATTCCAGCAAGAAGAGCAGTTTTAATCTTGAACATTGCAAGAAAAAGAGCAACAACTAAAACAAGTCCAGCAACTGCTGCAACAAATTCCATCCAAGCAGCGAAACCAAGTTTTCCTTTATAGTCGTCACTGTTTTTAAGTGCTGCAAGTTGTGTGTAATGTGCTGCTTTATTAAGATTAAGATTTTTTGTTTCTTCTTGTGCTTTATCTTTTGCTTTTTCAACACTTATAAAGCAAACTTCTGCTGCTGAGTATGAAAAATTGTCTGAATCTTTGCTTTTGATTGTTGGAACAAAGAACATTACAATTGAAACAACAGCAAGTGCAAGGGCAACAATACTTAAAATTGTGCCAAGCAATTTTTTGTTAGATTTTTTTGCCATATTTTATTCTCCTTTTATAAACTGATTATATTTTAGCAAAAGTCAAAATTTTATACAAACAAAAAAGGCATTTTTTTTAAATTTTGTTATTTTTGTGTAATCATGTTGAAAATCTCTCTGATTTGTTTTTTATGTTTAGGACACGGTTGGCAAAGTGGCATTCTATAAATGGGTTTAATTTTTAAGAGAAGTGACATATAAAATTTGATTGGAATAGGGTTGGTTTCAATGCTCATTGCATTTATAAGCGGTTCATATTTTCTGTAAAGATTTTCAACCAGTTGCGGGTCGAAAGAATACATTTCAAAAAGAGTGTGGACAAATGATGGCATTGCATTTCCGATGACTGAAACCACTCCACATGCACCAATCGAGAGCATTGGCAAAATATAATTATCATTTCCGCATAAAATTTGAAACGATGGTGAAATAAGATTGCTTTCTTTAACAATGTCTGAAAAACAAGTTGAAGCTTCTTTAACACCGATAATGTTTGGGTGAAGTGAAAGTTTTTTCATTGTTTCAAATTCGATATTTGCTGATGTTCTTGAAGGAATATTGTAAAGGATAATGGGCACTGGAGAAAATGAAGCAAGAGTTAAAAAATGTTTCAAAATCCCGGCTTGTGTTGGCTTGATATATGGTGGAACTGAAATTAGAAATGCGTCTGGGTTATATTTTGAAAAAGTAGATATTTCTTTTTTACAGTCTTTTGTTGAATAACTTAAAATTGAGACAATAATAGAAATGTTTGAAGGAAGTTTTTCTTTGACAAATTTTAAAATCTTAATCTTTTCGCTAAGTGTCAAAGTGTGCCCTTCACCTGTGCTGCCAAACAGAACAATTCCGTCGGTTTTCTCTTTAATTTGCAGATTTAAAATGTTGTCAAGAGCATCATAGTCAATTTTGTTTTGACTTAAAAATGGTGTTATAAGTGCTGTATAGTTTCCGAAAAGTTTCATGCTAAATCTCTCCTTAAAATCATGTCTTTGTGGAGTTGTTTTGAAAGCAACAATGCTTGGTTTGGTTTAACTATAATTTTTATTGTTGTTGGAGAAATTGAAATTTTAAATGTATAAATATTCAATTTTTTGCATATTTTATACAAATAAGATTTCAATTTGCTATTTGAAAGAAATCCGCTTCCAACAATTGTTATCATTTCACACTTGATTTTTTGAATTTTAAATGGTAAATTTATCTCTTTAAGCATTCTGGGTTTAAAATTATATAAAACACTGCTGAAAAAATATGCATTTTTATTCAAATAATGGTCAAAATAAATGTTTTTTGCCTGTTTTTCACATATTTTTTCAATAATTTGCGGAAAATTATCGTCTTTGCTTTTTAATAGATAAAGGTTGTTTTTAAAAGACAAACCATCAACATTAAAAAAGTTTATTGGAAAGTCATAAAAAGTTGTTCCTTTATTTGTTTGACTTTTCAAAACTTCAACATCGGTTTTTGATGTTGATGCAATTTCAAGGCTTGTGCTTTCCATGACTTTTGCTCCACAAGATGAAAGTTCAATTGCATTTGAAATGTTCAAACTTTCAATTTGTTTTGCATTTTTAAATATGTTTGGATTCGCTGAATAATAGCCTTTAACATCGGTGTAAACAATTACTTTTGCATCAAGAATTGTTCCAAGAGCAATTGCTGTTGTGTCAGATCCGCCACGGCTGAGCATACACAGATTTCCGTTTTCATCAATTGCTTGAAAACCAGGAATAATTACAATGTTTTTCTTTTCAAGTTCATGCAGAATGTTTGCTGTTTCAATATGTGATAAAACTGAACAATTTTTATCGCCTTTTGCAAACATTCGAATGTTTTCGGGATAAAGAACAGTGTTTGAAACATTTATATTTTCAAGAGCAAGTGCTAAAACGTTTGCGCTTACTTTTTCGCCGATGCAGACAAGTTCTGGCAATTTGTCAGAAGCTTTGTTATTTGCTTTTTTTGCAATTTTAAGAAGTGCATCGGTTGTTTTTCCCATTGCTGAAACCACGACAACAAGTTCATCGGCTTTTGTTTTGTGAAAATATGAAATAAATTTTGCTATTTTTTTAACTTTTGAAACAGTGGAAAGGCTGCTTCCACCAAATTTGATAACAAAACGCATTTTTATCTCCTTTGCACCTTAGTTTATGAGCAGTTTTTCAAAAGTGTTAAATGCAAAATAAAATTTTGCTTGCTATCAATTTGAGAAAATGTTAATATATTCATATAAAAGGGTGAAATATGGGAAAAATTACTAAATGTGATAATTGTGGTGCGGAACTTGTTTTCAGCCCAGAAAGAAATTGTCTTGTTTGCAAAAGCTGTGGAAGCTCTTTCATGGTTAAAAATGCTTCAGGAAAAATTGCTCGTCGTGTTTATTCGTTTAATTATAATCCAGAAGATAACAGAGTTGACGAAACACAATATGAATGTCCAAGTTGTGGCTCAAAAATCATGGCAGGCCGTGAGAAACCACTTGGAATTTGTGCCTCTTGCGGAAATACAAATTTGATAAAGAAAACAAATTCAGTTGTTGTTCCAGATGGAATAATTCCTTTTACAATTTCAAAAGCCAAAGCTGGTGAAATTTTTCAAAAATTTGTTAAATCAAGAAAATTTGCACCATCAGACCTTGCACAAATGGCTCGCTCACAAAAACTTATTGGTGTTTACAACCCAGTTTGGAAATTTGATTTTGAAACTCACATTCACTATTCATATGTTGGTGAAAAGAAATATCTTGATAAAAACGATAATGAATATGTGAAATATTATCCTGAAGACAAGACAAAAGAAGAACGTTTTGAAAATGTGCTATTGAGTGGAAATAAGCAAATCAGTGATAAAATGCTTGAAGAAATTGGTGACTATGATTTTTCAAAAGCAATTCCATATTCAAGCGATTATGTTCTTGGTTTCTATTTGACAGACACCAATCGTGATTTGCATGTTGTATATGACGGCTTTAAAGATAACATTGAATATCAAAACCGAAAAGAAATTGAAAACCGTGTTCGAAAAGATTATGACTCTCTCAGCAATTTTGTTTGCCACACAAGGTTTAAAGATGAAGAGTTTGGCTATGTTGGTGTTCCAATTTGGGCAAACCACTATACATATAAGGGCAAAAATTATCATTGCTATATTAATGGTCAAACTGGAAAATTTTCAGGAAGTGCACCTAAATCAATTTGGAAAATTTTGGGACTTGTTGGTTGCGGGGTTCTTGCACTTGGGGCACTTTTGCTTTTGCTTTTTAAATTATTTTAGGAGATAAATATGGCAGATTTTGAAAAAATGATATCTGAAATCAAATCCAAGTCAACTGTTGCTGGAATTTCATCTGAAGAAGTGTCATTTGTAAAATCACTTGTCGAAAATAAGTGTAAAGACAAAACTTTGTTTGTTTGTGAAGGCCTTTGGGCGGTTGAAAAACTGATTGATAAAAAGTTTGAAGTTTTGCAGTTTTTCTATAATCAAGAAAAACTTGAGTGTGGAAAAGTTGGCACTTTCGATCTTGAAAAAATCGCAAAAATGGCAAATTATGCTTTAAAAACCTTTGCAATTTCTGAAAAATCTTGCAAAAAAATAAGTGATCGTGATGGCTTTGATGAATATTTCATTGTTGCAAGACTTAAAAATTATAGTCTTTCAGATATTGAAAAAATGTATAATAATAACAACAATGTTCTTGCAATTGTAATGGACGGACTTGAACAACCAGGAAATATTGGTGCAATTCTCCGTTCGTTTGATTGTGCTGGGGGCGACTTTGCAATTGTAACAAACAAACAGGCTCGCCTTTCAAACAGCAGGCTTGTTCGCTCAAGTCTTGGTGCAAGTTTCATGCTTCCGATTTTAGAAGCAGAGATTGATGAAGTCCAAAAATGGCTTGAAAAAAACAATTTTAAATGTGTTGTAACCGACTTGCAGGCAAAAAAGAGCTATCGTGAAATTGATTATTCTGGAAGAATTGCAATTGTTGCGGGAAATGAGCACACGGGAATTTCTCCTTCTTGGAGAAAACTTAAAAATTCGGAGAGCATCATTATTCCTATGCTTGGTTCTTGCGAATCGCTTAATGTTGGATTCGCCTCAACGCTTGTTGCATATGAAGCAGGGCTTCAAAAATTCGGAAATAAGAAGAAATAGAAATTTAATTAAAAAATGCCGTTTGGCATTTTTTTTGTGCAAATGATTTTGAAGTTTGCTTTTCTTATTGTAAAATAGAACTTGCAAAAGAAAAAACAAACATTGTTTGAAGGAGAAAAAATGATATATTTTGTTCGTCATGGCTCAACCTCTTGGAATGAAAATGTTGATGAGAATGGTGTGAAAAAACCAAAATGTCAGGGTGTTGCGAATATTCCACTTAATGAAAAAGGAAAAGATCAAGCAAAAATTCTTGCAAAAGAGCTTGCTGGTGTTCACTTTGATAGGGTTTTGTGCAGTCCACTTTCAAGAGCGATTGAAACTTGCAAAATAATTTGTGGCGATAAATATGCCTTTGAAATTGAACCACGACTTATAGAGCGTGATTTTGGAGAGTTTGAAGGCTTAACTCGTGACCAATTTGAGTTTCTAAAATTCTGGAATTCAAATGATAAAACAAGATATATTAAAGCAGAAAGCATGAGTCATTTAGTTTCTCGTGTTTTCTCTCTCTTAGATGAGCTTGCAAAAGAGCCAAATAAAAACTATTTGCTTGTTTCCCATGGTGGAGTGGGGTGCATTGTAATGAGCTATTTTGCTGGGATTCCGGAAGATGGCAACTATATTTCTTTCGAAATTCCAAATGGAAAACCATTGATTCTTAATTTTTCTAAAAAGGAGAATAAACATTGATTACAAGAAAATTATCACTTGATGAATTTCACTTGCTTCTAGGACAAACAATAATGTATTGTCAAATTATCGAAGGTGACATCAAACACATTTATTGTGCAATGAGAAAAGGTGATATTTTTGAAAACTTTTTCATGATAGAGCAACAAAAATGGACACTTGGTGAAACCCTTGTGGAACTTCAAAAACTTGATTATTCTGACAATCGCCCTTATCTTTCGCTTGAAGACTATGATTATTTAAGAAAACTTACAAGAAAAAGAAATCATTGGTGCCATGAGTCATATATAAATTTTGTCTATCTTGGTGAAGATTTTGCATCTTCAAAAGAATATCAAAAAGAATGCAGAAGACTTATTGAAGACAATCAAACACTTGCAGAAGTTTATAAGAAACTTGAACAAGTAAGACAGCGAGCGATGCACGATTTTAAAAGAAATTAAATCATATTGTTTTAAAAATGCAGAAAATATGAAAATTTGACGCCATATAAAACATAAAAACATTAAAAAAATGCAAAAAATCGTTAAATTTGCATGAAAAATTACAAAGTATGCGAATTTTAGATAAATACATGGCAAAGGAGAAGTCAATGCTTGGTGCAATTGTAGGTGATGAAGCTGGCTCGATTTATGAGTTCGAACAAATTAAAAATGTCAAACCTATTGAAATGAAAAAACTGATTGAAGACAATGCATTTTTCAGCGATGACACAATTTTGACGTGTGCGGTTGCTGATGCAATTTTAAATGGTGGGGACTATTACTCTAAAATTAAGGAATATACAATTAAATATGAAAATTATAAACCTGAATTTTCTCCATATTTTAAAACTCCATTTTCTCCAAATTTTATTGCTTGGGCGAAATCAAGTGGAAAGGGGACAAGTGCTGGCAATGGTGCAATGATGCGAATATCTCCAGTTGGTTGGCTTTTTGAAACTGAAGAAGAAGTGAAAGAAAACGCAAAAATGGCCACAATGGTGTCGCATAATTGTAAAAAATCAATAAATTCAGCAATAATTGTTGCACTTATCATTTTTTATGCAAGAAAAGGATTATCAAAACAAGAGATAGTTGAGAAGTTGAATTTAAAAATTATTAAGCCAAAAATTGAAAAATTCAATTATCTTTGCTCGGACACTTTGCCCGTTTGTCTTTATTCAGTTTTTGAAACAAACAATTTTGAAGATTGCATAAAAATGGCATTGTCTTTTGGTGGAGACACCGATACTAATGCTTGCATTGCTGGAAGCATGGCAGAAGCTTTATATGGAATTGATGAAAATGTCAAAAAACAAGCGAAACAAAAACTTCCACTTGATCTTTTAAGTGTTGTTGAAAATTTCTATAAACGTCTTGAAACAAATAAAAAGCAAAAATAAAAAACACCAAAGCATTTGCTAATGGTGTTTTTTATACTTTATTTTTCAAAAGAAGGAATAAAAATTTCTGATATTTTTTCGTTTAAAACAATTTTATCACGATTATAAACAACAATAATGTGTCCGTTATTTTTTGGGGTTTGGCGAATCAAGGCATCATAGCCAAGGGTTAAAGCTTTAACCATATAATCTGATTGTTTATGCATGAAAAAATATAAATAATCAAGGTCGCGTTCTGACAGTGTGCCACCAAATTTTTGACCTAGAGTTTTTATAATTTTGTTTTGATCACGGAAAAATTCGTGGTTTAAAATTTTTGGATTTGTGAGTTTTGCATCTTCACCAATTATGCCTGAAAGAATATTTACTCCGAAAAATGAATTCAGTTTTGAAAGGCGAGTATAATAGTTTGCATAATATTTCTTTGTTGCAAAATAGATTCCGTTTCCAAGTGCGGCAGACCTATGTTCTCGTTGAAATTCGCCTTTTGCGAAGTCGTAAACATATTTGCAAAAACTGGTTTTATCACAGTCGAATCCACGATAAATCACCATGCCTTTCACTTTTCCATATTCTTTTTGTGAAAGTAAGTTTGGAAGCTTTTGATCAAGGCAAAACAAATGATAAAAACCACTCGACAGTGTGCCTTCTGTGAGTGTTCGATTTTTAATATTAATTATCAATTCTTCAATGTCGTTCATTGCAAATATTATAGCAAACAACTTTTTTGTTGTCAATATATGCACTTTTTAGAAACTGTGAAAGGATTTGGAAAACTTCAACAAATAAGATATATGTTTTTTGTAATGAATAATAATTTGCAAAATAAAAACCACCCAAAAGGTGGTTTTTTGTTGAGTTTTTATACAACAAGTGGAATGATAACTCCAAGAAGGACAACCAAAAGGAGAACAACATAAAGAACTTTCCAAACTGCTTGTTTTGGTTTAACATAACGCCAAGCAAGAACTGCTACAATGCAAATTGCAATAGCTGTTGCAAGGTCTTTCAAAGCTGAAACAACTTTAAAGTTTACTCCGCAAAGTGCAAGGATAGATGCAACCAAATATAAAATTGCCATTGCACCAATGCACCAAAAGCTGATTTTGTTAAGACCCCAAGTTTTAACACCTGAGCTTCTGCTTGAAGATTTTTTAGTTGTTGTTTGTTTTGTTTCGGTTGTTTTTGTTGTTTTTTTAGCTGCTGGTTTTGTTGAAGATTTTTTTGCTTCTGCCATTGTTTTTCTCCTTTGTTTTTATTCGGTTAAAATTTTATCACAATGCAAAATAAAAAGATAGCAAATGAAAACATTTTTTTCAAAAACTATCTTTCTTGTTCGTTTTCTTCAGTTTCAGCACTTGATTTTTGTGAAAACATGCTTGCATATTTCTCTTTTGTTTGCATAAGATTCTTTAAACTTTGGTTTTTCTTTTGTAAAAACATGCTTGCATATTTCTGATTAGAAATTACAAGATTTCTTTTGTCATCGTGAATGAAACCAGAAATCCATTCAGATTTGAAAATAGAAACTGGAATTGCATATTCGGTTAAAGTGCAAACATCTTCTTGAAAACCGTGGGCAGGATAGAATCCTTTTCCTTTGTGAATGAAAAGAATCGAGTTTGGAATTTCAAAACTGCAAAAATAAAAATCATTGTCATAACTTCTATAAATTGAACGAATATCTTGCATTGATTCTGCATTTTTGTAAAAGTGAATATATCTTTCGGTTGAATTGTAATGGTGAGTGTTTGCTTTTGGTTTGCCATTTGAAAAATAAGAACCAATATTGTCAACATTGTTTCTTAAAATATTTTTCAATTCTTCATGACTTAAATATCTGTAAACTCTCATAACCCTATTATATAACGAATAGACCTGCATTTCAAGAGTGAAATAAAGATTATTCCAAGGGGTGATATTTCATTTGCAGAATTTTTAATTGTCTTGCAAAATTGTGCAAAAATAAAAGCACATCAAACGATGTGCTTTATTTTTGGTAGTCCCAAGGTGTTCTGTTGTTTATCAACTACGCTTTGATACTTTTTTATCAAAAAGTGAAATTTGGTGTGAATTTTCCAATTTCAAAGCGTAAAGAATTACAATTCGAAAACTTGCGAAAATTTAAAATTTTGAGTGTGTAAAGGTTGAGGGTTTACTATTTAACTTTTTTGGTTGGAATCATCTAAATGGTTTGAAATATAATTACAAGCCATTTTTGTTAATTCATCTAAAAAGTTAACAATGTCATTTCTATTTATAGAAATATGTCTATCAGTAACTTCCCCTGAACGACTTTGATAATAATCTCTAAAATAAATATTCCTATTTCCATATTTGTAAAATGAGCCATGTGCAAAACTATCTCTTATCACATCAAAATTATCTTTATCATAAAACCAAAAAGTTGAATTATAAATTCCGGCTGTTCTATAATCGCTTTGTGTTGATATAGTAAACATCGACAATGGTGCCAATAAAACCAATAATTCCAGTGTGTCCGAGTTATAAATATCTTTTTTAAACGATTGTTCTTCTTCTAAATCTTTAAACTTAAATTTTCTATTATTTAAGTAGTAATCAGATATACAAAGTAAGTCCTTACTTAATTGATATCTATTAATTTTATCATAAGCACTGAAATGCTTTTCTCCACCATTTCTTTTCTCAATAAAATCAATTAAATCCCTTTTATCTTTATTCAAATTTATAAAAGAACTAATATGGTTTTTCAAATCACTAAATCTAATTATAATCGGTGTATTATAATGATTATTCAAATCTAATGCAAATGCTAAAGTTTGTTCACTGTGGTTGTCAGGATCGCAAAACGAAACAATGCCCCAATCGCCGTGTGCTAATGAATTTCTTATATCATTATTAATCTTTTCAGTTATTGTTGTGTTTAAGGTTCGATGTGAATAATTATTTCTTCTTTCATCACATAATGCTATTTCTTGAATATTATTATCACAAGCTTGGTCTACTCCTAACACATATAATGATGACAATAAGATTAACCCAGCTATAAAGTTGTTATCTTTATCGTTTCTTATTCTATCTGATACTTTCATATTTGAATTTGTTAATTCGTTTATAGCATTTACAACACCTTGCATAACATATCCGTGGAATAGCAACTTTTCATTTAATGGATATAATTGAGTATCGCTCATAAAAACTCCTTAAAGTATATTAAATATAATATAACACACTAATCAAAATTTTGTATCAAAAATTCACAAATTATTATCTTTCTTTATAAAATTAAAAAATCTCTATCAAAAGATAGAGATTAAAAGTGGTAGTCCCAAGGAGAGTCGAACTCCTCACTTCGCCGTGAAAGGGCGATGTCTTAACCGATTGACCATGGGACCATATATGTGGTAGCGGCTGTGGGATTTGAACCTACGACCTACTGGGTATGAACCAGGCGCTCTAGCCAGCTGAGCTAAGCCGCCATTTGATTGAATTTTTCAACGCTTTCACATTTTATTATAAAATCAGTGTTTTGTCAACACATTTATGCAAATTTCTTTTGCTTTTTTTATTTTGAATTTTACTTAAAATTTAAAAGAGAGAATACAACATTATTTTCTCAAAATTTTCAAAGAAAGAAAAGTTGTTTGTGAATTTATTTTTAACTTTATGCAGTTTTAACAAAAAAATCAAAACACGCTTGCAAATTTTGTTTGAAAATGAAAAAGGCTTATAATGTAATCATGGAAATTATAGACGGAAAAACCATTGCACAGGAAATTAAGCAATCGGTTAAAGAAGAAGTAGAAAAAGAATATATTTTGAAAGGCAAAAAAGTTCCTGCTCTTGCTTGTGTTATTGTTGAAGGAAATAAGGCAAGTGAAGTTTATGTTGCTTCAAAACAAAAGGCATGCACTTTTTGCAACATGGAGTCGAAGGTTGTTCGTCTTCCTGAAAATGTTTCAGAAGAAGAGTTGTTTAAAACTCTTGACGAACTTAATGAAGACAGCTCGGTTTCGGGCATATTGCTTCAACTTCCACTTCCAAATGGGCTTGATGCGGTGAAGGCGACAAATCGCATTTCACCAATAAAAGACGTTGATTGTTTAACATTTGAAAATCTTGGTGCACTTTTCTCGGCAAAAAAGAGAATTGCACCTTGCACAGCAACTGGAATTATCAAAATGCTTAAGCATGAAAACATTGAAATTTCTGGAAAACGTGCGGTTGTGATTGGAAGAAGTTTGCTTGTTGGAAAAAGTGTTGCAAACCTTCTTGAGCAAGAAAATGCAACTGTAACAATTTGCCATAGCAAAACACAAAATATGCAGGAAATAACAAAACAGGCAGACATATTGATTGTTGCAATTGGAAAACCAAAATATGTGACAGAAGAATATGTGAAAGATGGTGCGGTTGTAATTGATGTTGGCATAAACCGAACAGAAAGCGGGCTTGTTGGAGATGTTGATTTTGAAAATGTTAAAGACAAATGCAGTTTCATTTCACCAGTTCCTGGCGGAGTTGGACCACTTACTGTTGCATGTTTAATGGAAAACACACTTTTGCTTCATAAATTAAGTCACGAGGGAGAATAATATATGAGTTACGCAGATAAAGTTTTTGTTAAAAACATTAAAGATATTTTGAAACATGGAGTCACAGATAACGACCGTGAAGTTCGTCCAAAGTGGCTTGATGGAACACCTGCACATACAATAAAAAAGTTTTGCATTGTGAATCGTTATGACCTTTCAAAAGAGTTTCCAATCATTACAATTCGTAAAACGAATTATAAAAATTGCATTGACGAACTTCTTTGGATTTGGCAAAAAAAGAGCAATGACATTCATGATCTTGCCAGCCACATTTGGGACAGCTGGGCAGATGAAAATGGAACAATTGGCAAAGCATATGGCTATCAACTTGGTGTTAAACACAAATATAAAGAAGGAATGTTTGACCAAGTTGACCGTGTGATATATGACCTTAAAAACAACCCAACATCTCGCAGAATCATGACAAACATTTACAATCATCATGATCTCAGTGAAATGGCACTTTATCCTTGTGCCTATTCAATGACATTTAATGTTACTGGAAACAAGCTTAATGCAATTTTGAATCAACGTTCACAAGACATGCTTACCGCAAACAACTGGAATGTTTGCCAATATGCAATTTTGGTTCATATGCTTGCACAGGTGAGCGGTCTTGAAGTTGGTGAGTTTGTGCATGTAATTGCAGATGCTCATATTTATGATCGTCATATTCCACTTGTTAAAGAAATCATCAAACAAAAACAATATAAAGCGCCAAAGTTCGAAATTGATAAAAATGTTAAAGATTTTTATGATTTTAAGGTTGACAGTTTTAAGTTTGAGAATTATAAATATAATTCAAAGAAATATAAAATTGAAGTTGCTGTATAGGAGAAATATATGAATTTTATCGTTGCTGTAAGTGCCGACTTTGCAATTGGAAAAGGAAATCGATTGCTTTTTAATCTTCCAAAAGACCTTGCATATTTTAAAGAACACACCTTAAACAAGGTTGTTGTAATGGGGGATAAGACATATTATTCACTTCCAAAGCGTCCACTTCCAAAAAGAACAACAATTGTGATGACTCTTGATCCAGAGTTTGGTGAAGAAGGGGTGACTGCGGTTCACTCTTTGCCAGAACTTGGTGAAGTATTGAAACAATATGACAGTAAAGATGTTTGGGTTTGCGGTGGTGCAAGCATTTATAATCTTTTGATGGATTATTGTGAATATGGCTATATCACAAAAGTGCAAAAGATTGTTGAAGCGGACACTTATATTAATAATGTTGACAAAAAACAAAATTGGAAGGTCGTTTCAAAAGGCGAAAAACAAGAAGAAAACGGGCTTGAATATAGTTTTGATGTTTATAAAAACGATGATGTTCGAGAACTATAATAACAATAAAAAAAGAAACCAAATTTTTGTTGGTTTCTTTTTTTCTTTTCGTGTTTTTGTTTGCTGAAAAACACATTATTGTATATAATATTAAAAAGGAAAATAGATAAATGAAAAAACATAAAATAATAATTTTAGTTGGCCCAGGAGGGGTTGGAAAAAGCACAATTTCGCAATATTTGTGTTCACATTATCCAGATTCTTTTCAAGAAACTGTTTCTTGCACTACAAGACAAATACGAAAAGGTGAAAAAAATGGTGTTCACTATTATTTTTTAAGTGAAAAAGAGTTTGCTGAAAAAATTAAAAATGATGAATTTCTTGAATATAATTTGTTTCCAAATGGCAACATGTATGGCACACTTTACAGTGAAATTAACAACATTTTAAAAACAAAAAATTGCATCATGGTTATTGATCCGAGCTCGGCTGTAAAACTTAAGGAAAAGCTTGCAGACTATGATGTTTTAACAGTTTTTCTTGATATCGATGATGACAGTTTAATTTCACGATTGAAAGGCCGTGGAGATGATGATGGCTCAATTATGCAAAGAATTTTGATTGCTCATGAAGAGCGAAATTTTAAGGGTAAATGTGACCTTTCTCTTATGGCTGAAAATGTAGAGAACACCGCAAAAGCAATTTATGAGATTGTGTAAAATGCGTTTAAGATGATAAAGGAGCAAAAAATGAATAAGAAAGGGAAAATTTTGCTTGCCATTTTTGCAGCACTAATTTTCAGTGCGATGATTGTTGGTGTGATTGCAATTATACCTAAAAATGACAATGATAATGGCTCAAATGTGCAAAAAGAATATACAATTTCCTATTTTACGAATGGTGGTCAAGGTCAAATTCAAAGCATGCATGTAAAGGCAAAAAAAACTGTTGTTTTAAGCCAAGGAAGCGAGTTTTCAAGAACTGGTTATACACTTTCTTCCTGGAACACAAAAGCTGACGGAACGGGAACAGTATATTCGCTTGGGCATAAAATTTCAAAATATACTGCTAGCGACAATTTAAAACTTTATGCAATTTGGAATGCAAATTCATATACAATAAAATATAATGCAAATGGTGGAACTGGCTCTGCACCAGATCAAACAATTGTTTTTGATTCAAACACAGGAGTAAACAGTGGCGAAAACTTCACAAAAGATGGATATGCTTTTTATTCTTGGAACACAGAAGCTGATGGCTCGGGTGAAAACATTTACGGAATGGGTCCATATTCTTTTGCAAAAGATGCAACACTTTATGCTGTGTGGAAAAGAGAAATTTCATATGACACAAATGGTGGGCAAAATTTTGTTGCATCTCAATATGTTAAAGATGGCGAAACATTTCAATTGCTTCCAAAAGAAGCTTGCAGAAAAACTGGATATGTGGTTTCAAAGTGGAAAGATAAAGACAATGGAACAATTTATGATCCAAAGCAAGAAATAACCTTTAATCTTGGTGCCTCGCTAAGGCTTATCGCTGTTTGGGAAGAAGCAACATTTGAAATTAAATATTATGACAAAAACGGAGTTGCTTTTTCGGGTGATGATTCTTTGCTTCCTAAAATTCATCGATATTTCAGCAATACAACACTTGTTGAACCAACTAAAGAAGGCTATTCTTTCGCTGGGTGGTATAAAAATGCAAATTGCACTGGCGAAAAAGTTACTGTCTTGAATGCAGAAGAATATGATAAAAACATTGTTCTTTATGCACTTTGGACTAAAAAGTAGAGTTTAAAGTTCATGGCGAAAGCTGTGAACTTTTTTATGTCTTAAACATTGAAACTGAGTGGATAGAATAAATTATATAATAATTTTTTTGTTTATATCTATAAAGTTGACAGAATTTTTATATAAGAATATAAAGTTGGAAAAGTTGGGGCGAAAGATATTAATCTTACAGTTGAAAATGGTGACATTTTTGCATTTATTGGACATAATGGTGCTTTCAAACTTTTAACAATGCTTTCTATCGGTGACATTTTTGCAATTATAATGATTGTTTATGTTTTGATTTCTGTTTTGCTTGTTTCTCTTTTGTTCACAAAAGGTGTAAAAATGTTTAGAAATCTTCAAGAATAAAAATAAAAACACCAAAAAGTTTTGGTGTTTTTTATGTTTGTTTTTTAAGTTTAAACTTTATCAAACTTGAATCCAAGATTTGTTGCAACTTTTTCAAATTTTACAATGTTAAAAATTCCCCATTGTGTGCAAACAACAACTTGATTTCCATCTTTAAGAAGGAAAGGGGATTTCATGAAATATCTTTTTTCACAATCTTTAATTTCTTTTGCATTTTGAACTGTTTCAACAACATTAAGTGATCCTTGAATAGATTTGTCAAAAACCGTTTTAAGTTCGTTTAAGGTTGGGTTGTTGTCATTAATATATTTTTCAATAATTGCTAAAACAAAACGATTTTTTGGATAGATTTTGTTTTCAAACATAAATCTTGTTTTGTCTCTGCCTTCTTTTTCTGATGTCACGCTTTGAGTTTGAGTTTTCAAAACCAAGCTTTCAAGAAGTTCAATTCGCTTTTTTAATTGTTCAATTTCGTTTTCTATATTCATGATTTAATGGTAACATAACCATGAATAAAAATCAAGTTAAAACGATAAAAACATAAAAAAACTAAAAATATTTTCAAAAAACTAGAAAAAACTATAAAAAACTATTTACAACTATAAAAAACTGTGCTATTATATAGTCATGAAAAGGAGATAACAATATGGAAAGAAAACAAGTTACAACAGTTGCCGGAATCATTGAAAACAAAAACGGCGAAATTTTATGCACATTAAGAGATCAGGGAAAATATGACTATGTGTCATTTAAATGGGAGTTTCCTGGTGGAAAGATGGAGCAGGGGGAAACAAAACATCAAACTCTTGCACGAGAGCTTCAAGAAGAGCTTGACATTGAAGTTGAAATTGGAGATTTCTTCTATCAAGTTGAACATGACTATCCCGACTTTCATTTGTCAATGGCAGTTTATGAATGCAAACTTTTAAGCGACCACATGAAAATGAATGTTCACAAAGCATTAAAGTGGGTTAAGCCTGAAGACCTTATGGAGCTTGACTGGGCTGCAGCGGACAAGCCAGTTGCTGAAAAACTTTACAAAACAAAAGTTGAAGAACAAGAAAGATAGAAAACAAAAAAGAACCATTTGCATGGTTCTTTTTTTTAGTTGCTAAAGTTTTCAGCTTCAAATTTCTTTCTGTCAAAAACTGCACGTTCACGATAAACAAGAATTGGAACAAGGTTTGATCCTTGCAGCTTATCGTATGCTTTTTCGCTTATTTGTTCTTGGTTTTCGCAAAGGTTTCCGTCATCTGAGGTATATTCAAATTTAAGGTTATATATTGTATAGTGTGAAACAAATCCATTTGAATTTGTTTCGGTAACTTCGGTTGCGGATAAATCAATAATACGTCCGTTTTCAGAGTGTCCTTTTTTCACAACTTCAAGCGATTTTTTGCCGTTAATTACCATTCTAACCCCATCAACAATAAAATAAATGCTGGCTGAAAGCATTATTGCTGCAATAAAACACATAAAAACGCCGCCACCAACATTTTCTGGGTCCCAAGATTTGATTGCCGATGATAAAACAATTGTGGCAATAATAATTGCAACCGAGGCAACAATAATTCGAATGATTCCACCGGTAACGGTTCCACGATTAAATTTCTTTCTTTCCATTTTTTTGTCCTTGTTTTGTTTGATGGGATAATTATATCAAAATATAAATAAAGTTCAAAATGAAATGAATAATTTTTATTAAAATTTGTTTAAATGTATAATTTGTTTTCGGCAAAAGCCAAAAACTTCATTTTGCACATGGTTTCTCCTTTCCCCACAAAACTTCCATGAAATTTTGCAGGGACCCCAACTTGCAAATTCTACTCCCTGCACAAAAAAAGAACCATTTGCATGGTTCTTTTTTTTATTATGGTTGCGGGAGTAGGATTTGAACCTACGACCTTCGGGTTATGAGCCCGACGAGCTTCCGGACTGCTCTATCCCGCGACGTTCTGCCTTAAGCGTTTATATAATACAACCAAAAAGTTGATTTGTCAACACTTTCTGTATAAAAATATTGTATTCAGTTTTTTCAAAGTTTATGCATTTTAGTTTGACAAATGTTTTTTGAAAATTATATCATTAAAATAATAAAAGGAGATGCCTATGGAATTTGCCATTTTTGCCACCGTTTGCCTTATAATGGTTGGTGCGTTTTTATTTGTGCGTTGCACAAGGGGTGCAGGTCCTCTTGCACTTGTTTTAAAATCGATTGCTTCAATTATTTTTGTTTTTGCTGGAATTTATGCAACCTATAAAATTGGTTTAACACTTGCAAATATGTTTATTGTTTTTGGACTTATTCTTGCACTTTTTGGAGATATTGTGCTTGACCTTAAAGTTGCATATCCAGAACAAGTGAAATCATATTTAAACACAGGAATGATAAGTTTTTCATGCAGTTCTGCAATGTATATTGTTGCAACAATTTTGCTTTGGAACGGTCTTAAAAACTTTACACTTGCTTGTGTTGGTTCGTTTGTAATTGCACTTTTGTTTGCCGTTGTTGTGATGCTTCTTGCTAAGCCACTTAAACTTGATTTTAAGGGATATAAAATTCAAACAATTGTATATTCAACTCTTGTTGCAATGGCGGGGATTTTAAGCTTGTTTATCAGTTTTTATGTTCCTGGTTTTGCAATTTTCTCGGTTGGTGTATTGCTTGTGTTGGTTTCAGATCTTGTTTTAAGTCTTATGTATTTTGGAGTAAAACAAGACAGCAAGGTTCTTTGTATTATTAATCATATTCTTTACTATTTTGGTGAGCTTATGGTTGTTGCATATCTTTTCTTTCAGCTTGGTTAAAAGAAAAAAAATAAAAGGCAGGGGAACCTGCCTTTTATTTTGTAAATTTATTTTTCGTTAAAGAAATTTAAAACATCTTCATAAACTTCTTTGCGATTTGTTTCGTTAACAAGCTCATGACGAGCATCTGGATAAAGCTTAATTCTTGCATTTTTTCCGTGTTTAACATAAAGTCTATAAAGATTTGTAACATCTTTTCCGCTATCACCAACAGGGTCTTTATCTCCAGCAATAAGAAAAATCTTGGTTTCTTTTGGAATGTTATCAATTTCTTTGTTTAGTTTTACAAAGTTTGTGAACATGCTTTGATAGAAACTTACAGGGAAAGATTCTCCACAAAATGGATCTTCTTGATATTTTTTATACATTTCTTCATCACGGGTAAGCCAGTTTCCATTTTCAAATTTCTTGCCATAACTTTTAAAACTCATTTTTTCAATTGTTTTTGCGGGTTCATCTTTCTTTCCAAGTGAAACCATCATGTTTGCAAGCAGTTTTGCCATTTTGAAAAGGAATTTATCTCCATATCCAGTTCCACAAAGCACAAATTTGTCTGGAGTGAAGCAAACTTGCATAAGTCGTTGTGTTACAAACGAGCCAAAAGAATGGCTGAAAACAAAGATTGGAAGTTTATATGTTTGTTCAAGATAGTTGCAAATGATTTTTTGATCTTCTAAAATCTCGGTGAAAATATCTTTTTCGCCATAACCTTGTTTGCCTTCATAAACAAGAGAATGGCCATGTCCACGAAGGTCACTTACAAGGACAACATATCCATTTTTGCAAAGAAATTCGGCAAAATCTTGATATCTTGCACCGTGCTCTTGCATTCCGTGAATAATTTGAATGCATGCCTTTGCTTTTTTCTCGGGCTCAAACACATAACAATTAAGTTCTAAATCGTGAAAACCTTTAATTTTAATATTTTTCATGTTAATCTCCTTTAATAATGTGAGTAAAAATATGTTTTTTTATGAAAATAGTATATCAGTTTTGAAAATTTTTACAAAACAAAACGAACTGCAAAAATAAAAAAATGAATATCGCTAAAAACTTTTGTTTAAAAATATTGACAAAGCAGGTGAAAAAGCCTATACTAAAATGGCTTTCAGCGAAATGCAACCGTAGCTCAGCTGGATAGAGCATTCGGCTACGAACCGAAAGGTCGGGGGTTCGAATCCCTCCGGTTGCACCAAAAAATAGCAGCATATTAGTGCTGCTATTTTTTTTGTATGGAGTAGGGATTCGAACCCTGCGGGTTCGCCCTGTCGGTCGGACCGAAAATGTGAACATTTTCTCCCGCTTTGTGCTAAAAACTTGCCACTGGCAATTTTTTTTACGCAGTCGCCCCTCCGGTTGCACCAAAAAATAGCAGCATATAAGTGCTGCTATTTTTTTTGTATGGTAGGGATTCGAACCCTGCAGGTTCGCCCTGTCGGTCGGACCGGAAGATTCAAGCAAAAAACCTTTAACAGGCTTATACAATAAAAAAGCTTCCCGAAGTGGGGAAGCTTTTTTCTATGGACGAAGATATTCTATTCCTTTTAAAATGATTGTTTTAATGTTTTCACGTGTTTCTTCCGTGTTTGGAATATATCCAAGAATAATTTTTTTTGCATAATAGAAACTTGTAACTCTGACATAGTCCCAAATAAGATAAAGCATTTCATTTGAAAGATCTGTTTTAAAAAGAGATTTAGCGGTATTTAAAGTTTCTTCTGAATATGGACATTCAATTGGGTTTTTCAAAGTGTGTAAAAATGAAGTATAGAACATTGTTTCTTGTTTATTTTCAATGAAACGATCCATGCAAGAAGTGTAAATTTCTTCTGTGCTTTTTCCTTCTAAAATGCTATCTTTCAAAAGCTGTAAGTAGCCGTGACGAATGCCTTTTGCGATTTCGTTGATAAGGTCGTTCATAGAGTTAAAATTTTCATATATTGTGTGTGTTGAAATGTCACATGCTGTGGCAACGGTTCTGGCAGAAATTGCACTAATTCCTTTTTCTGCGCCAATGTTAAGAGTTGCTTCAAGAATTTTTGATCTTATGTTGTCGAGCTTTCTATACATTTTAAATTCTCCCTTATATGTAGTAGTATATCAACAAATAAAAAAAACACAAGCGAATTTGAAAAGTTTGCATCAAATTGCACATGTGTTTTTGAATTTGTGTATTTTTTGATTAATTTTGCGTTATTTTTCCAAGTCTTCGGTGCTGGAGTTTTGTGCTGTAGATTCTGTTTCTTTAATAAAAAATTTTACCAAAGATTCAATGTTTTCTGCTTTTCTTAATTTGCGTTTAAGCTTTTTTTGAATCTTATTATAATATTTCAAAGTTTCTTCACGAATTGCATGAACTTTTTCTGCATTTGAAATGTAAAGTGAAATATATTTTTGGCTATATTTTTGACGATTTTTATAATAAGATGGAATGTCTGGGTCATTATCAACTTGGTGGTTTTTATCAAGCATGTTTCCAACATCGTCACATATAACTTGCTCGCAAAATTCAAGTGCAGCAAGGTCTTCTGAAAGGTCTGAAAAGATCATTGCACTTGTGTTGCGAGTTCCGTTTGTTGAAAATTTATATTTGTCTTTTGAAAATACAATTTTGTCAGTTGCTTTATAAATTGCATTTGCAGCCATTTGATAAACCATGTCTGGGTCGCTTGATGTTGGGCTGTTGAAGAAATCTTCGTCATAATAAACTTCTCGTCCAAGATAGAAGGAAACAGCAGCTTCAAGGCGGTTTTTCATTATATATGTGAAGTTCTCGTCTTCATAATTTTTTTGAACGGCTTCAAGAAATTCTTTAATGCTTACTTTTTTAAGGTCTTTGCCAAACGACTCGGTGTTTTCAAGGGCATAAAGTGTAAGAACTGTGTCGAATATGTCTCTTCTGAATTCCATTAAAAGAGTTTGTTCATTCCAAAGAATGTGTTTGCGAAAACCTATGTTTTTAAGTTGTTCAATGTTATATAATCCATCAATTTCATCTTTATACATCTTTGTTATCTCCATATATATTCATTATATCATTGTTGAGATTGTTTTTCAAGATGTGTTTTTTATTTTTATGCTTTTGCTTTAGTGATATTATGTTTTTTGTGGTCATTTGCGTTTTTTTATTGTTTTTTGAGATGTTTGCATGTTTTTTCTTATGGTTTTTTGCAAAAATGGTATAAAATTGCGCTAAAATTGGTGAAATTTTGGCAATTTGTTTTGTGTTTATATTTTGTTTGTTTTGAATTTGATGCGAGTTTTAAAAACTCTTTACTATAAGACAAAAATTTGATATAATATAACAAGTAAAAATTAAGGAGAACACTATGAAACAAATTTCTTATGTAATGGTTAAACCTGGATTTGCGAACAATGATGAAGTTATCGCAGAAGTAAAGGCAAGACTCAACAAAAACGGCATTAAAGTATTGAAAGAAGGTTTTATTCATTATACACCTGAATATGCAAAAAGACATTATCATGAACACGTTAACAAACCTTTCTATCCAGGGCTTGAAAACTATATCACAAGCGACAAGGCATATGGGATGAAGGTTGAAGGCGAAAATGCAATTGCAACAATACGCGCACTTGCTGGCTCAACAAAAAATCCAGACAAAGGAACAATTCGCTATGATATTCCTGAAATGCTTGGACTTGAAAGAAGAGTAACAGAAAACGTTGTTCACTCTTCAGACAGTGAAGAAGCTGCAAAAATTGAACTTGCAATTTTTGATGAACTTCTTGCAAAACGAACTTAAAAAATAATTGGAAAAGTTGCGTTAAATCGCAACTTTTTTTATTGAATTTCAAAAAAAAATGTTTAAATAGGACATCAAATTTAATTTTTGATGTTCTATTTTTTTAGTGCAAAAATTGCATCTAAATGAAATAAAAAATGCAAAATGATGCTGAAATCGTAAAAATTTATGCAAAGTGTGCTAAATTTATATATTTTTTTCTATTTGATTGTGTTTTGAATGCATGTTTGTTATAATGGAAAATGCTTGGAGAAAAATAATGAAAAATATACTTGAAGACTTGGAAAATGTTTTAAAAACAATGCCAAATAAAGCACTTTTCAGAGATACAGAACAATCGCTCAGTGTAAGTGATGTTTGTTCTCGCGCAAAGAAAATCGGTTCGACACTTGCAAAATTGAATGTTAAAAATCAACCTTTTGCGGTTTTTGATAATAGAGATGTTGATACTCTTTGTGCAATGCTTGGTGTTGTTTATAGTGGGAACTATTATGTTGTTATCGATACATATTCTCCTGTTGACCGTCTTGCTAAAATTTATGATGTTTTGAAACCAGTTTTAAGCATTGGAAAAGAAAACAATCTTGAACTTGCAAAAGAATTGAATGTGACAGAGAAAACAAAACTCGTTTATGATCTTTATAATGAAAAAATTGATGAAATTCTTCTTTCAAAAGTGAGAGCAAGAATGATATCGACCGATCCAATTTATGTTTTGTTCACATCTGGCTCGACTGGAATTCCAAAAGGTGCAATTTTGAGTCATGAAATGGTGATTTCATATACCGATTGGTTCATTAAAGAATTTAACATCTCAAGCGAAACAGTTTTTGGAAGTCAACTTTCATTTTATTTCAGCGCATCGGTTTCAGACATTTTTTCAACCGTTCGAACTGGTGCGGAATTTAACATTATTCCAAAATCATATTTTTCGTTTCCAATCAAGCTTGTTGAATTTTTAGAAGAAAGAAAGGTTAACACAATTTACTGGGTTCCATCGGCACTTTGCATTGTTGCAAACCTTAAACTTTTTGACTATAAAAAGCCAACACATTTAAAACAAGTTTTGTTTGCTGGTGAAGTGATGCCAAACAAACAACTTAACTATTGGCGAAAACATCTTGAAGCAGATGGAACGACATTTGCAAATTTGTTTGGGCCAACAGAGACTGTTGACATTTGCACATTTTATCGTGTGAATAGACAGTTTAGAGATGATGAGCCATTGCCAATTGGTGTGCATATTGACAACTGTGACACATTTGTAGTGGGGGGGGGTGCTAAAGAAATTAAAGAGCCGGGAGAAATTGGTGAACTTTATGTTCGTGGTGCTTTGGTTGCTTTTGGATATTTTGACAACAAAGACAAAACTTCTGAAGCTTTTGTTCAAAACCCTTTACAGAATCATTATCCAGAAATTGTTTACAAAACTGGTGACCTTGTCAAGATAAACGAATATGGCGAATATGACTATGCTGGAAGAAAAGATTTTCAAATTAAACACATGGGATATAGAATTGAACTTGGTGAAATTGAAAATTCAGCGAATGCCCTTGATAAAGTTACTGGTGTTGTTTGTGTCTATGATGCGGAAAAAGATTTGATTGTTGCACTTTATACCGGTGCACTTAAAAAAGATGATTTCATTGCACAAATCAAAACAAAAGTTCCTGCATATATGGTTCCAAACGTTGTGATCAAGTTGCCAGCAATGCCATATAACCAAAATGGAAAAGTTGACAGAAAATATTTGAAAAATAACTATAAAAGTTTGATAAAGGAGTAAATTATGGACAAACTTATTAAAATTTTAAACGAAATTAAACCTGGGGTTGATTTCACAAAAGAAGACAATTTGATTGAAAAAAGAATTTTAACATCTTTTGATATCATCAGACTTGTAATGGAAATTAATGGTGAATTTGACATTGAAATTACACCACTTCACATTATTCCTGAAAATTTCAAAAATGCTGAAACAATTTATGCACTTATTCAAAAAATCGAGGACGAAGAATAGAAAATGGATTTGAAAATTTCAATTTTTCTTCTCCTTTTCATGAGTGTTGGCCTGGGACTATATTTCATTGTTCCAAAAAAATATCGCTGGATTGTTGTGCTTTCTGAAAGTGTAATTTTTTATGCACTTTACAGCAAGTTTATGAGTTTTTTCATCTTGGCAACAGTCCTGATTATATATTTTATCGGACTTTGGATTTCTGCACTCGACCAAAAATTTCAAACAAAGAAAGAAGGGCTTGAAAAAGAAGAAAGAAAAGCTCTTAAAAAGAAAATTGGAAAAGCAAAAAAGTGGGTTACTGCTCTCGGAATTTTCCTTAATCTTGCAATTCTTGCGGTTTTGAAATATTCTGGATTTTTTGCATCAATTTTTGAAGGATTTTTCTCGTGGTTTAAGTGGGAAGTTCATCTTCCAATCTTAAAGGTTGTTTTGCCACTTGGAATTTCATATTATACATTGTCATCAATTGGATATATGGTTGATGTTTGCAGGGGAAAATATCCAGCAGATAAAAACTTTTTCAGGGTTTCGCTTTTTGTTTTATATTTTCCACAACTTTTGGAAGGTCCTTTTGCTTTTTATGATAAGCTTGCTTTTCAACTTTATGACGGGGCAGAGTTTGATGCAAAAAGAATATCATCTGGATTTTTGCTTGTGCTTTGGGGCTTCTTCAAAAAGGCAATCATTGCTGATCGTTTTGCAATTATTGTGACTGCGGTTTTCAAGGGATATGCTTCATATTCTGGCATTATAATTTTGATTGGAATTATCGCTTTCACAATTCAGCTTTATGCTGAGTTTTCGGGAATTATTGATGTCGTTCGTGGAATTTCTGAGATGTATGGTTTTAATCTTGAAAAGAACTTTGAACAACCATTTTTCTCTCAAACAGTAAATGAGTTTTGGAGAAGATGGCACATTTCACTTGGTGCTTGGTTTAGAGAATATATCTTTTATCCAATTTCAATGAGTAAAGGGTTTATGAATATGAACAAGAAATTGCATGGCAAAGTTTCGCAATTTTTTGAAGTATTTATTCCTTCACTTCTTGCACTTTTTGTTGTTTGGCTTTTAAATGGTTTGTGGCATGGTGCAAGCATTAAATATGTTGTTTATGGGCTTTACTATTATGTTATAATGATGATTGGAATGTGTTTTGAGCCACTTTTCAATTTGATTTATAATAAGACAAAAATAAACAAAGGCCATTGGACATTGAAAACTTTAAGGATTATTCGAACACTTATCATTGTTAACATTGGAATGCTCATTTTCAGGGCTCCAACACTTGCTGATAGTTTTAAAATGTTCACTGGAATGTTCACAAACACTCACATGAATTCAAATCTTCTTTCAATCATTGATATTGGAGATTTGGTTGTTGCTCTTGTTTCACTTGTGTGTCTTGTTGTTGTGGATTTCTTGCAAGAGTTTAAAATCAATATCCGTGAAAAATTTGCTTCTTCACACTTCTTGCTTAAATATGCATGTTTGCTTGTCTTGATTTTTGCAATTATCATCTTTGGGGCATATGGTGATGGTTATGTTGCTGTTGACCCAATTTATGGAGGATTTTAATGAAAAACGGCTGGAAAATATTTTTCAAATGTTTTGGATTTTTGGCTATTTTTATAGGTATTTATGCTTATATGTGTTTTGTTTTGCTTCCAAAAGATGAAAAAGATCTTGGATATAGCAAATATTATAGTGCTCAATCAATAAAATATGAGAAAAATAACACATTAGATTTCATTTTTTATGGAAACTCTGACCTTTACAATGGCTATTCGCCAATGGATTTTTACGAGCAAACTGGTTCAACCAGTTTTGCAATTGGAGCTGGGCGACAAACAGTAAAAAGAATTAAGGCTCAAATTAAAGACAATCTTAAAAAACAAAAACCACAAGCTGTTATAATTGAGACTGATTGCTTCTATACTCAAAATGTTGCAATGGGTGGTTCATTTCAATATGATGTTGCTCCAATAATTGCACCGTTTAAATATCATGCAAGATGGAAAGAACTTGAAGCAAAAGACTTATATCAAAAGCCTGGAAATAAGCGCCCTAAAAAATGTTTTAAAGGGTTTTTATATGAAACCAAAAATTCACACTATAAGCCAGATCCAAACTTTATGCAAACTGATATTGATGGTGTGAAAGAAATTCAAAAATCTGTTAAAACAGACATCAAAGAAATTGTTTCAATGTGTAATAAACGAGGTGTCAAAGTTGTTTTACTAACACTTCCATCGGCAAACACATGGACAATGCCAAAACACAATGCAGTTGAAAAAATTGCAAAAGACAATAACCTTCTTTATCTTGATTTAAACGTTAAAAAAGAAGATTTTAATTTTGACTTTGCAAATAGCTTCAGGGATTGGGGCAACCACATGAACTATTATGGTGCAAAACAATCAACTGACTATATCGTTAAATTTTTAAACAGCAATTTCGAGCTTGAAAACCATAAAGAAGACAAAAAATATGAAAGTTGGAATGATCTTTTATTGACATTTCAAGACTATAAAAATAAACATCAAGGAGTGTATGAATAATGATTTACGTTGTTAAAAACTTTGAAAAAATCAGTCAAAAGAGAATTGACTCTTTATATGACAAACTTCCAAGAAGCATTAAAAAGAAAGCAAATGCAAGAAAGGGAACACCTTCTTTCCGTCCAACTGTAATGCAATATTATGTTGTAAAACAACACTTGAATCTTGAAGAAGGAACCGATTTTTCATATAACAAAAACGGCAAGCCAAGTGTTAAAGGCAAAAAGCCTTTCAGCATTGCTCACAATGATGATATTTTGGCGGTTGCAGTTTCAACAGAAGATGTTGGTGTTGATATTCAAAAGAAAATTAAGTTCACTCAGAAACTTGCAAAAGAAATATGCAATAAAGAAGAGTTTGAAAAGGTTATGAATGCTGAAGACCCAGCTCTTGAACTTACAAAAATTTGGACAATGAAAGAAAGCTTTGCAAAAATGAAAGGAGTTGCAATTTTGCAATTGGACGTTAAAAATATTCTTAATGATGCAAAAAATTGCATGTTCAATTTCAAGCAAGAAGGTGACTATGTTGTTTGTGAATGCATCAATCATGAGTCAACCGAAAAGAAACCAAGAAAAGCTTCTGCAAAGGTGTAAAACAAAAAAAATGGTGTGCTGATGCACATCTTTTTTTTGTTTAAAATTGTGTGTTTTGTTTGATTTGTTTTTTAAGTTTTCATATTCTTTATATGCAGTAAAAAACCATGCAAAAATCACATGTTTTTTAGGAACCCATATTGACTTTAGTCCTTCCATAATATATAATGAAAGAACTAAAAGTTAGTGGGGGAAATTTTATGGAAAAAAAGATTGATATTGAAGATTTATATGTTGGAGACGTGAGATATTGCATGGACAGAAGAGAAGCATATCCCGGCGAAAAAACAGAGTTTTTTGTTGGTGACATTTTTGCTCATAACGTTCTTTTGATCAAATTTGAAGACTGCTATGTTCCATTTTATTCAATTGAAGATCAAGAAGATTTAAACGATCTTGTTTCAGACCTTGAAGATCACGACTTTGCAAGTCAAAAATCACGTGTTCTTTCAGAAATTCCAAACGAAGCTGGTGACGAATATATTGCCGCTGTCACTCCTTTCAAAGCAAACACTTCTAAACAATGCTTAAACTTTAAAGAAATTAGAGATGCTAATGATGAATGGGAACTTGCTTCAGGCAACGAAGATTATGATTGTGACTTTTTCGGAATGGAAATGTAAAAATCTTTACAATCTTAAATGAAAAGCCCGCCAATTTGGCTGGCTTTTTATTTTGCAAAAAAAATACAGGAAAATTTCCTGTATTTTTCATTTTATAAAACTTAAAATGTTATTTTTGGAGAGTGCGTTCTGAGTAAACCGTGTTTCCAAGGGCAATGTTCATCATATTTTTCACATTTCTTCTCATGCTTGCTTGAAGAGTGCTTGAAGTGTGAAGAAGTGCTTCATTATAAATGTCTTGATGTGCTTTTTTAATGACATTTGAAACGTCGGATTTTCCGTTATACATTTCTCTTTGTTTTTGGCAGTTGTAAAAGCATGCAAGAAGTTCGGCTTCTTCTGGACGGTCGCATTCGTTTGCACAATTTCTAAAATAGGCAAGTGCTGCATTTCTTGCACCAATTTCGTCTGGTTCTGCAAGATAGTCTTCAAAACTCTTTCCTTGTTGTGGTTCAAGTAAAGATTCTTTAAGAAGTCTATCAGCTTCGTTTTTTGGTGTGTTATCAATATTCATAAATTGAATGCGGTGTTCTGTTTCGTGGATAAGTGTTTGAAGAATTGCATATGGAAATGCAGGATCACTTTCGTCAGAAAATGCTTCCAAGTTGTCAAAAAGATGAGAGTTAATAGCGATTGAACCTTTGCAAGGATAATATTCTCCAAAAGTCATGTATCCTTCTCCATAAGGAAGTGGGGAAATGTTAACTGCACAAGGAGAAACACCATTTGCTCTGCAATATTCATTTACAACAGCTTGGAAAAGTTTGTGTCTTTCAGAAGCTGAAAGCGAATAGAATATGTGTGGTCTGAACATTGAAACAATTTGATTTCTTGAAAGTTGGTCAAGATTTTTTGTGTCAACTGTTGGTTTTGTTGTTGCTGAGAATTTGCTGTTTTTTGCCTTTTCAAAAGCATAGTCACCATAGTTTTTTGCTTTTTGTTCAATGGCTTTTTGACGAGCGTTCTCGTTTGATCTGTCAACTTCGGTATAAGCTTTTTCGTCTTTTTTGTCTGCTTTTTCTTTTTTGACTGAATCATCAAGAGATTTTTTCAATAAATCAATAAGAGAAAGAAGATCAGTGTCGCCAGTAAGGTTGAAAAGTTCAAGCAAAAGTGCAAGAAATTTCTCACGTTCTTCAAAAGAAAGTGTTAAAATCTTATCGCTAAGTGATCCTGAATCAATATCTCCACCGGCAAGAGCTTTGATTTGCTCTTTAATTTTTGAAGATTGCTTTACTGGTTGATATTTAAAAGGCTCTGGAGCTGGATTTGCTCTTTGTTTGTTTAAATATGCAAAATATGAACTGATATATCTTTCATTTTCAAAATTTTCCATGTTTTTTCTCCGATATATTTTTATTATATCACATTTTTGAAATATTTCAAGACATATATTTGCAAAACAATCTGAATAAGTTGACATGGCCTGTTTAATGACCTACAATTTTTAGAGGTGAAATATGAAAAAATCTACTCTTATATTTTTAACAATTTTATCTTCAATTCTTGCGGTGTTTGGATATTTCCATATTCCAATTTTAGGTGCTTTTGGAATAGATTTGTTTCCAAACCGCAGTCCGATTTATCTTTTGTTTCTTTTTCCTGTTGTGATTTTGTGCAATGTTCCACTTGTTTTATGCATTTTTGCTCTAACAAAATTTAAAAAGAAAAATGCAAAGGAAACGAAAGAAGAAAATAAATAATGTGACAAATTGTTTTTAATGTTTATAAATATTTTTATGAATTAAAATTTGATTGACATCGTTTTTTAAGAAAATAAAAAGCTCCGAATGGAGCTTTTATTTTTGCATATTTTATTTTTCAATTTCATAGATTGTTTCACAATAAGGGCAGAAGAGCTTTCCATCTTTCTCTATAAGTGCACCGCCGCAATTTTCACATTTCCCAACTTTTTTAACTTGACCTTTATTGTTGTTTGTTTTCAAGTTTTCGCCATCAAACAGATAACCTGAAAGATAGTTTTTTTGAATTGCTTTGTTAATTTTCTCTTTAACTTCTTTTTCGTTTTGTTGAAGTTGAGTTGCAATATCTTTAACCGAATAGATTTTTTCGTTTACAACAGCAAATATAACTCTTTGAAGACCTTTAGTTTCCCCATATGAAATAAACCACATTGGGGTTCCATAAAACCCATAAACGCAAAGAATGATTCCGGAAACAAGCATTATTGTTGAACTTTTTGCTCCAAAAATTATAAGCAAAATTCCAGCAACGAAACCAATTGCTGTTAAAACAGAGATAAGAAGTTTAATATTTACGTCTTTATTTATTTTTTTCATGAACCTATTATATTATATTTTTTCAAAATATCAAAATGTTTGCATAACTTTCTTCAAATTTATTAAGTCGAAAGTGGGGAAGATTTAAAAAAGAGTGAAAATGAAGCATAAAAAAAGTTCCAATTTTTTTGGAACTTTAATATTTTTTATTCATTTTCTGGCTCGTTTTCAATTGCCATGCCTTCAATGCGTGTTGCATAGTCAACCATTTTGCTATAATCTTCTTCGGTTGAAAATGGAAATGCATTGATCTTTTCTTGAAGATCATTAATTTGGCTTTCAACAAACAAAACTTGATCAAGTGTTACAGCTTCGATTTTTAAAACTTCAGCAAGTTGACATTTTGTATTGTCAAACTTTTGATAAAGAAAGCTTGTTTCTTCGGCTGTTTTTTTCATTTCAATTTGGCTTGAAGATGTAAAGTTTTCAGGGCTTGAAACAAATTCAGCAAAAAGCCTTGTTTGATTATCTTTGAATGCTTGGAAAACTTCATATTTCAAAAATTCAACATGAGCAATTTTTGCACCAAGTTCGTTTGAATATTTCAAAAAAGAACAATAGTTTTGATTTGGGTTTTCGTCAATTGCAAAAGAAACATCATGTTTAATGCTTTTATATGCTTTTTCAAGGTCTGCAAGATTTTCTTCAAGTTGTTGTTTTTTCTTGTTGAGCTTTCTTATAATGTTTGACGTTGTTTTTGCAAAACTTTGATTTGCTTTGAAAGCTTCATAGAAAAGATTGCAAACTTCACTATTGTTAAATTCAAGAATTGAATCTCTATACCAAAGTTGCATTATTCTTCATCTCCTTTTTCTGTTGTTTGAGGTTGTGCACCAGCATATTTTGAAATTAAAATTTCTTCTTCGGTTTCTGGTTTTTCTGTAACTGTTTCAGGAACTTTAGCAACAGGGTTTGCATTTCTCATTTCTGCCATTGTTTCTGTGGTTAAGCATTGAATTCCTGCATATTCTGCAATTTCTTCATCTTCTCTTTTTTCAGAAAGAAGGCTGATGTGTGTTGTAAGTCCAGTTTGCAAAACTGAAAGCTTTCTTTCAAGGCGTTCTTTAGATTCAAGAGTGCTATAATATGCTTCAGAAGCAACACCACGTTTATCACGATAAACTCTCAAGCGATTGTTAAGCGAAGAAATTTGATTTTCAAGTGAAGAAATTTGGTTTTCAATTTCACTTATGGTTTTATTGTCACGTTTTTCACGAGCTTTGTAAACTCCGATAAGGTGACGAATAAATCTTCTGTCAAGAGACTTGCTTGATGTTCCAACAAGACGTTTGATAACTTTGTTGTTTGGATTTTGTTCAAGGTTCTTTGAAAGAATTGTTTTAAATGTTGCAAGTGTTTTGTCCATTTCTTCAGGGTTTGATTGAACTTTATCGATAAATTTAGAGCCCATTCTTGTTTTGTTTAAAAGGTTAAGAACCAAACGTGCAGTTTCTGGATCAACTGTATGCATTTCAGATGCATCATATCCAAACAAAACTGGTGTGTCATTATAGAAACCAAAAGTTAAACCAGTGTCACTGTTGTGGATTGCTCTTTTTATTCCTTTTATAACAAATTTAAGATTGTCTTGTCTTTGAATATCCCAGTTTACTGAATGATTTCTTTTGATCAAAAGTTGTCCGTTTCCAATGTCAACAATCTTGTCAATTGGATATGAACGGTTTCTTCCGTTTTTGTCGATGAATCTTTGTTCGCCGTTTTTGTCAGTTGCAAGCCAGTGTCCAAATGCTTTTTCAATTTTTGCATATTGATTTGAAAGAGCTTGCATGTTTTGATCGCAAACAACAAATGCTGGCTTAAATCTTGGTGAATAATCAATTTCTTGATAAAGTTCAACGGCTTTTTCGCTTTCTTGTTGTTCGTCATGATTGTCAATAAATTTTATAGAGCAAGGAAGAAAGTTTTTGTCAAGATAATAGGTCGCTTGTTGACCATAGTTGTTCTTTTTCAAGGTTGTAACTTTTCTTCTTCCGTCTTGCATAACTTCGACTGAAGCATATTCTTCAGTGATAAATTTTGTGTTTGGATCGGCATTGATAATGAAAAATGTGCCGCCAAACATTTTGTCTTTAACTTGAACAACTTTTTTGTCCTCTGAAAGGAAAGATACACTGCTATATTTGCTGTCGTCTCCCATTTCAAAAATCTTTGTTCCTCTTGACCATAGATTGTATATTTTTTGTCGGTGTCAAGTGTTGCAAAACGGTTTTGGTTTACAATTTTCTTTGCATCGTCTGGTGCTTCAAATTTTGAGAATACATCAACAACATTTTTTTGTAAAACCTTTCCGTTTTCGAGAAGAGAATATCCAGGTGCAACTTTATATGGTCTTCTTGAATAGCCTCTTTGGAAGGTTATGTTATAGATTTCATCGTGACCAATAGTTTCAATTTCGCCAAATCTGATTTTGTTTAAAATTCTTAAAAATATGTTCATAAAAAACTTAATCTCCTTAAAATCGGCAACATTTTAGCACACAACCCTTATTTCGTCAATAGTCAATTTTTCGAAAAAGAGTGAAAAGTGGTTAACATAGGTGTCGAAAAATGTCTGTTTCATTTGATAATATTGAGTTTTTGAGATGAGTGGGTGAATGTGTTATTTAAAAATGTGTTGTTTAAAGTTGTTTAATTTTAATATAATAAAAATATAAAAAACATTAGTCAAAGGCAAAAAAATTTGATATAGTGTTAATAATTATAAATTTCGGGAGAATTTCATGGAAAAACAAAAAATTATTTTTGACGTTGACCCAGGGGTTGACGATTGCATGGCTCTTATCTTGTCTTTTTATGAGCCAAGTATAGATGTTCAAATGATTTCAACAACATTTGGAAACGTTTCAGTTGAGCAAACAACAAAAAATGCTCTTTTCATTGTGCAAAATTTTGCGGATAAAGATTATCCAGTTTATAAAGGTGCGGCGCAAGGTTTAAACTCGCCAATTCATGATGCAGAAGAAGTTCATGGGAAAAATGGGCTTGGAAACAAAATTATTGCTCATGATGTTACAAAACAAATTGCAAATAAACCAGGATATGGTGCAATTGAAGCAATGAGAGATGTGATTTTGAAAAATCCAAACGAAATCATTTTGGTTGCTGTTGGCCCTGTAACAAATGTTGCAACACTTTTCAACACCTATCCAGAAACAATTGACAAGCTTAAAGGTCTTGTTTTAATGGTCGGTTCAATTGATGGAAAAGGAAGCATCACACCATATGCAAGTTTCAATGCATATTGCGACCCAGATGCAATTCAAGTTGTTTTGGACAAAGCAAAAAAACTTCCTATTATTTTGTCAACAAAAGAAAACGGAACAACTTGTTATTTTGAAGATGATCAAAGAGAACGTTTTGCAAAGTGTGGAAGACTCGGCCCACTGTTCTATGACCTTTGCGATGGCTATGTTGATAAAATTTTGTTGCCAGGCCAATATGCTCTTCATGACACTTGTGCACTTTTCTCTATCTTAAAAGATGAAGAATTTTTTACAAGAGAAAAGGTTTCAATGAAAATTAACACAACTTTTGATGAAAAAAGAGCACAAACAAAATTCAGAAAATGTGCTTCAAGCAACATTACTCTTTTAACTGGTGTTGATAAGCAAAAAGTAATTAAAAGAATTGAGAAAATTTTAAAGAGAACATAGAACGGGTCTTATTTTGAAAAAATAAGAAAGGGGTATTGAAATTTATGCAATCTTGTGCTATAATAAGAGCATAAAAAATATCTCCCAAAGGAGGAAAAGTAAATGGCAGAAGATAAAAATCCACAAGAAGGACAAGGTGCTGCAACACATGAGGTTAAAGGTGGAAGCGATAACAAGCAATTCCCACTTATTCCTGATGGAAACATTGCAAGCTATACAAACTTGTATCGTTTTGTTGAAGCTGTAAATGACCTTATGTTTAATGGTGACACTGCAAAAAGACTTTATTCAGACCCTGCAACTGCAGATGATATGCAATGCTTTATGCCAGGCAACACTCTTCATTTGTCTGATTTGGTGAATGTTCTTGAAAAGCATCAAAATTTGTTTAACTTTTCAAAAAGAATGACAAAAGACGATTTTGTTGCTCTTTATAACTATGGTCAAAAAATTGCTGAACCTGGAAGACAAGTTCCATCACTTGAAGATGTTGACGAAGCTGTGAAATATTATGAAGACAAGAAATTAACAGCAACAGTTGAAGCAGAAAAGAAATATGAAGAAACAACAAAATCATATGATGAAGCTAAAAAGGTGAGAAAAAGAGAAGGAAGAAGAGTTTTTGGACACCTTCTTGGAACAATGGGTGCTGGTCTTCTTTCACTTGCAGTTCCTGCGACTGTTTTTGCTGGACTTGTTTCACTTGTAACAGTCCCTGCAATTTCTCTTGGCTGGATGACTGGCGGCGGAATTGCAATTTTCGTTGCAGGTGTTATTGCTGTTAAATATGTTTTGCCTAAATGCTTTAAATTGTTTGGAAAAGCAATTGAAAAGCTTAAAGAAGCAAGAAAATCTCGTAAAGAAGCGAGAAAAAACGAAAAAGATTTAGATAAACAAAGAAAGGCAGCTCGTGCTGAATATAGTGCTTGTCATACACAAGAAGTTATCGATAAAAACCTTAGCGAAGTTACTGCAACTCGTTATCCTGGAAAGGGTCGTCAAACTGAAGCTGCTGCTGAAAACAGCGATCCAGTTCTTAACCCAAGTGGATATGAAAATGTTGCAGATGCTCGTGCTCGTCAAACTGCACAAACTCAAGCTGCTAAAACTCAAGCAACTCATGATGAAAGAACTGCTGCAGAAAGCGAATTTAGTGAAGATGAACTTTCCTTATTCAATAAATTTGAAAGCACACCTTTCATGCTTGAAGATGAAGATGCAAATCTTCAATCATTTATAGATGCAAATAAAGGCACTCCTGGATTTAATGCAGACACATTTGCTGATAGATATCATGCATATAAAGCTTCACAAACAAATGAAGATGAACGTGAAGACGGTTCAGATTCTGAGGGCGGAGCTCCAGCAACTGAAGAACCAGCAGCTGAGTCAACAGAAGCAACTCCAGATGTTGCAGCCGAAGATGCAGAGCCAACAATTAAACCTATTGTAGAACAACAAAGAAGACCACAAACTCAAACCGGAGTTGTTCCACCAAGTGAAAACGGCGGCACAGGAAACGGTGCTGGCGGAAATGGTGGCTCTGGTGACGGCGGAAACGATGAAGAAGTTGAAGCCGAAAATGAAGATCTTGATCCAGACAAACTTTTTGTAAAAGTACAAATTCCAGAGTCTGAACAATCTCAAACAGGTGATGCTGAAGAACCTAAAAAGGTTGCTGAAGCAGAACAAATAGTGGATGCATGGGTTGATAAAAACGATGGCGATTGGGCGAAGCAGTGTTCTTTTGGAATTGTTCAAGGCAAAGATATACATTATCTTTTCAGATCTTTCAATGACATGGATGTTGTTTTAGACTTAGGAAAAAGTGCGGGTGAGCATTATCTTGATGCTCAATATGACATGGATTATGGTTTTGGCGATGATGTCAGTTTGAAATTGACAAGAAATGAAATTTACATTTTGGACGAGTCTACAACTGAACCTTTGAGTCGTACTGAAGAAAATTATGATTATAGAAGTGAGCCGGATAAAGCCCCATACAGAGTTGCAGCAACGGAAATGATGGATGGCAGAGTCATGGTTGTAAGAAGAACATGGATAAATAAACCATATGCTTCAACAGATGAAAAAACATATGGATATTATTTTGATCATATTTTAATGTTTCCACAAGGAACAAAAATAAGTGACATAAATGCGAAAAAAATCCCATTTGCTATAGGTATTAATCCAAATCTTTCACAAGAAGAGATATTAGCATTGGCAAAACATGATCATCTTAGTGAAAAACCTTTGATCTTGTCACCTTTGGAAATTGAACTTGCTTCTGAAAGCAAAAAAGAGCAAACCGTAAATGTTGAAAACGACGGTGCTGGCGGAAATGGCGGAAACGACAATAATAATGACGAACCAGAAAACACCGGTGATGGCAACGGAAATGGCGGAAACAATGGTGGTGATAATGGTGGCAGTGGTGACACTGTTGAAGAAGTTGAAGTTGATAACCAAGCTCCAGTAAAAGAAACCGTTAAAAAACCTAAACATGATTGTCCTTTCCTTGCAATTCAATGTTTTGATGCAATTGAAGGTGAACCAACAGAAGAACAAATCAATGCGATTTATGAAAGAACTGGATATCGTTCATTAGAAGCTGCTAAAGCTAAATATGCAAAGAAGAGAAAAATTTCTGTTGACGAAATCAATCTTGATCCTGCTCAAGGAAAACAACCAAATCGTCCATGGCTTGCAAAAACAATTTCTGAAGTTGTTGGAAAAGAAGGACTTTCAGATAGCTATGAAACAAGAACTGGATATACAGATCCAGACTTGGCAAGACAAGCTTATGCAAAACAAAGATTTAGAAAAATCAACAAACAAGTTTTGACAGAACTTGGAACATCTTCTTGGAGTGAATTCACATCAAAATCTCCAGAAGAAACTGAAGAACTTTGGAAAAATCTTGACGAAAAACAAAAAACAAACTTATATAAGGTTCTTGATGATTTAAGTGCTGAAGATGCTGAAAAGCTTTTAAAGGATCTTCCTGAAAGCCTTGTAAGAAGATTTTATAAGACAACAGTTCAACCTTCAAAAGGTGAAGATAAAATTGTTTTGATGAATGATAAACCTGAAGAAATGTTAATTCTTTTTGATAGATATGATAAATATCTTGCTTCTCAAGGAAGAACATGGAAGGGCGATGACCAATTTGATTCGTTTGTAGATTTCATGACAGTGTCTCAAGGTCAAGATAGAGCTTTTGCTGAAAGACTTTATGGTTTCTATAAGGGTCAAAAACAAGATAAAGAAGCTGCAGAAACTGAAAATAAAGGTCCAGAAGCTTCTGAACCTGTGGAAGAAGCTGCTCCAGTTGAAACACAAGCTGCACCTGTTGCAGAAGCAACTCCAGTTGAAACACAAGCTGCTCCAGTTGAAACACAAGCTGCACCTGTAGCAGAAGCAACTCCTGCTCAAACTTTAGAAGAATCAACAGCTGAAACTCAAGCTGAAGAAGTTGCAACAAAGAAACAAGTAACTGATAAAGAAAAAAGAGTTTATGAAAGATTTGCCGCTGCAATGGCGACTAAAGTTGACGACGGGCAAGACAAAGAACAATTGTTTGCAGACTTTGCTTCAAGAAATGGAATTGAGACTTCTCGTGCAAGAGAAATTTATGCAGAGATCAGCAAGAAGCAAACAGCTGAACCAGAGCAACAAGTTGATCAAACTCCTGAAGTTTCAGTAGCTCCAACCGAAGAACAACCTACACCTGCTGAAGAACAATCTGCACGAGTTGAAGAAGTTGCCGAAGAGCAACCAACACAAGTTGAAGCTCAAGCAGATGAAGCTCCAGTTGCCCAGGAACAAGTTGTTGAAGAACAACCTGCACAAGAAGAAGCTCCAGTTGTAGAAGAACAACCTGCTGAGGCTCCTGTGGTTGATCAACCAACTCAAACAACAGAACAACCTGATGTTGGACAAACTCAAAGTCAACCTGTAACTCCAATCAAGCCAACTGCTCCAGCACAAACAAATGCTGAAGACAATGGTCCAGAACCAGGTGAAGAAGAATAAATAATATTAAACAAACCCGTGATTTGCGGGTTTGTTTTTTTGAGCAATAAGCAAATTATGTGATATGGAATGTGCATTAAGATATGGAATGTGCATTAATATATATCCATATATAATGGCATGATTCGACACATGATTTTATGTTGTTTTTCTGTTTTTGTTTAAAATTGTTTTAAAAAACAAAAAAAGTGTGATATTATTTTTGCGGAGAAAAGAAATGGATATTAAAGAAACAATTCAAAGCATGCAGGAAAAGCTTGATCATTCCTGCCATTGTCTTTGACCTTGACAAATTAACAAGCGAGAAAAAACAAATTGAAACAGACCTTCAAAAACCTGAAATCTATAGTGATTTTGAAAACTCAAATAAACTTTCAAAAAAACTTGCAGAAATTAACAGGATTTTAAATTTTGCACTTGACACAAAAGGTGAAGTTGAAACACTTTCAGAACTTTATGAACTTTATCAAGGAATCATTCCTGAAAGCGATCAAGAAAGTTTTATGATTTCACTTAAAGAAAGTCAAAAGAAGGTTGAAAAGTTATATCTCGAAAGTTTATATTCTGGCGAAACCGATGAAAATGATGCAATTGTTGAAATTCATTCGGGGGCTGGTGGAGAAGAAGCACAAGATTGGGCATCAATGCTTGAGAGAATGTATCTTGGTTTTGCAAAAGCACAAGGATATTCGGTGAGAGAGATATATAAAAACCGTGGTGAAGGTGCTGGGTTTAAAAGTGCGGGCTACATTTTTTCTGGGACCAATGCATATGGAAACATGAAAAACGAACGTGGTGTTCATCGTCTTGTTCGAATTTCGCCATTTGATGCTGCAAAAAGAAGACACACTTCTTTTGCAAGTGTTGAAGTGAGTCCGGTTGTAACCGAAAAAGACATTGTAATTAATCCTGCTGATTTAAAATTTGATATTTATCGTAGCGGTGGAGCTGGTGGACAAAATGTAAACAAGGTTGAAACCGCTGTCCGAATAACACACATTCCAACCGGTATTGTTGTTGCATGTCAAAATGAAAGGAGCCAGCTTCAAAACAAAGAAATTGCACTTCAAATGCTCTATGCAAAGCTTAAAAGCATGGAAGAAGAAAAGCGACAAGCCGAAAAAGACAAGCAAATGGGCGAACGTGCAAAGAACGAGTGGGGCGGACAAATTCGAAGCTATGTTCTTTATCCATATCAAATGGTTAAAGACCTTAGAACAAACGTTGAAACAAGCGACACAGCATCAGTTCTTTCTGGCGACATTATGGAATTTATAACTGCAAACTTAATCCGCACCGCCGGGGATAGATAAAGGATAAAAATATGGAAAAAAAGAAAGATATTTTGATTTTAGGAATAGAAAGTTCATGTGATGAAACAAGCATTGCTGTTGTAAAAAATGGTCGTGATGTTTTATCAAACGTGATTTCAAGCCAAATTGACATTCACAAACTTTATGGCGGGGTTGTTCCTGAAATTGCTTCTCGAAATCATGTTATAAATATAGATGGGGTTTTGAAAGAATCACTCGAAACAGCAGGTGTTACAATTGATGATATTGATGCAATTGCTGTAACCTACGGTGCGGGGCTTCTTGGTGCTCTTATTGTTGGTGTCAACTTTGCGAAAGCGCTTGCCTATGCAACAAAAAAACCACTTATTGCTGTAAACCACATTGAAGGTCACATTTCTGCAAACTATATCGAACATAAAGACCTTCAGCCACCTTTTGCATGCCTTATTGTAAGTGGTGGGCATACAGCACTTTGCAAAATGGAAACTTATACAACAAGGTCGCTTATCGGAACAACAACCGATGATGCAATTGGTGAAGCATTTGATAAAGTTGCTCGTGAGTGCGGGCTTGAATATCCTGGCGGACCAAATGTTCAAAAACTTGCACTCTCTGGAACAAAAAGCATAAATTTCATCAACAAGCCACATGAAAAACTTAAAGATTTTAATTTTTCATATAGCGGACTTAAAACCGCAGTCATAAACTATATTCACAACAAAAAACAACGTGGTGAAGAAATTAATTATGCCGATGTTTGTCACTCTTTCCAAGAAGAAGCAGTTTCTCAAGTTGTGTTCAAAAGCATTGAAGCTTGCAAAAAATATAAACTAAAAACTCTTGTTCTTGCTGGGGGCGTAAGTGCAAATGCACGTCTTCGTGAAATGGCAACTGAAGAAGGGAAGAAAGCGGGCATTACTGTTTTATATCCACCACTAAGACTTTGCACAGACAATGCAGCAATGGTTGCATCAGCAGGTTATTTCTCTTTCATTGAAGGAAAAAACATCGCAAATCCGCTTACTCTTGCACCATCATCAGTTGTGAAACTGTAAAAAAAATCACAAAAAAATAACATTTTCGTGCTTGACAACAACGCACCCGTGTGTTATTATAATAAAGCACTATCCTTCGGGGGTGTTTTTTTAGGAGTAAAATTATGAGAACCAAGATTACACTTGAATGCACAGAATGCAAACAAAAGAACTATGATAACTATAAAAATAAAAAGAATGATCCAGACAGAATCACTTTAAATAAGTATTGCAGATTTTGCAAAAAGCACACAGCTCACAAAGAAGCAAAATAATTTATAAGGGAGAAACACTATGGCAAAAGTAGAAAAAACTCTTGCAAGCAATACTACCGAAGTTAAAGAAGTTAAAAGAGACAAACAAGCGAAAGCTAAAAATAAAAAGGTGAAGAATGCTTCTTCTCAACCTAAACGTTCTCGTGTTAAAGAGACAATGGGTGAGCTTAAGAAAGTTTCTTGGCCTTCTTTTGGCAAGACAATGAAACAAACAGGAATGGTTATTTCTGTAGTTTTAATTTTCACACTTGTTGTTCTTGGAATTGACAGCCTTCTCGGATGGCTTCTCAAACTCATCGCAAACATTTAATTTTAAATAAAGGAAAGAAGTGAAATGAGTTATAATGAAATTTTAAAAGAAGATCCAAAGTGGTATGTTCTTCACACCTTCTCTGGCTATGAAAACATGGTTCAAGAAAACCTTTACAAAACAATTGAAAACAACAATCTTCAAGACTTCATTGTTGAAGTTCGAATTCCAATGGAAGATGCAATTGAAGAAAAGAACGGAAAGAAGAAAGTTGTCCAAAGAAAAATGTTTCCTTGCTATGTTCTTTTGAAAATGAGATATACTGACGACCTTTGGCACACAATTGTTAACACTCGTGGTGTTACAGGTTTTGTTGGTCCTGCTGGAAGACCACTTCCACTTACAGATGAAGAAGTTCGCAAGATGCGTCTTGAAAAAGTTGCAATCGACCTTAAAGTTGATGTTGGAAACAAAGTTAAAGTTGTTTCAGGACCACTTGAAGGTTTTGTTGGAGATGTTCTTTCTGTTGATCAAGCAGATCAAAAATGCAAAGTTTCTGTTGAGATGTTCGGAAGACAAACTCCAGTTGATCTTGATTTTGCACAAATTGAAATCATTTAATTTCTTGGGCTCTTATCTATATTAATCGTATGTGCACGCACGCATGCGTGAGGCTGGGCTCGCTCAGCAATCAAATTTGGTTATTCGCATTTTGGTTTTAGGGAACCGGAGTGCTTATAATAATGTGGGAGAGATGAGAAACTCACACTACACCACAGAAAACACTATATAATTGAAAAAGGAGAAAAATTATGGCACCAGTAAAGAAAATTACAGCCGTTGTTAAACTTCAACTTAATGCCGGAAAAGCAACTGCAGGTCCTCCTGTTGGTTCATCTCTTGGTCCTCACGGAATCAACATTCCAGCATTCGTTAAAGAGTTTAACGAAAAAACAGCATCTCAAGAAGGATTCATTATCCCTGTTGAAATGACAATTTATCAAGACCGTTCATTCACTTTCGTTTTGAAAACTCCACCTGCTGCAGTTCTTATTAAGAAAGCAATTGGTCTTGAATCAGGTTCAGGAAAACCTAACACAACAAAAGTCGGAAAAATCACAAAAGAACAAGTTCGCAAAATTGCAGAAACAAAAATGAAAGATCTTAATGCGAACGATGTTGAAGCAGCAATGCGCATGATTGAAGGCACAGCACGCTCTATGGGCGTTGTTGTCGTTGACTAATAAGGAGGCTCAATATGAAACACGGAAAAAACTATAATGCATCTGCAGAAAAAATTGAACACCTTAAACTTTATGATGTTAACGATGCTCTTAATCTTGCAGTAGATTCTGCAAAAGCAAAATTTGACGAATCAATTGAAATCCATGTTAAACTTGGCGTTGACCCTAGAAACGCTGATCAACAAGTTCGTGGATCAGTTGTTCTTCCAAACGGAACTGGTAAATCAAAGAAAGTTCTTGTTATCGCAAAAGGCGACAAAGCTGACATCGCAAAAGCAGAAGGCGCAGATTTCGTTGGCGCTGAAGAAATGATTGATAAAATCATGAAAGAAAACTGGCTTGGATTTGACGCATGTATCACAACCCCAGACATGATGGGTCTTGTTGGACGTGTTGCTAGAGTTCTTGGACCACGTGGTTTGATGCCAAACCCAAAAAGTGGAACCGTAACTCCAGACGTTGCAAAAGCAATCAAAGATATTAAAGCTGGTAAAGTTGAATATCGTCTTGACAAATTCGGTATCATTCACTGCATCATTGGTAAAAAGAGTTTCGGAGTTGAAAAACTTCGTGAAAACTTTGACACTTTGATGGATGCTATCATCAAAGCAAAACCACAAGCTGCAAAAGGACAATATATTAAATCTGTATCTGTTGCAAGCACAATGGGACCTGGAATTAAAGTTAAGTTCTAATTTATAAAAAACATGGAGCATTTGCCCCATGTTTTTTTTGTGTGAAAAAATTGTTTCCTAAAACATGAAATTGGAAGGCAAAACTGAAAAAAAGAAAAATGGTTTTGTTTTGCTTGACACTTATAAAATTAAAATGCTACGATATATTTGTAAGAAAAGAAATATTATTGTTTTATAAACAAAGTGGAGAAGTTATCAATGGCAAAACTGCGAAAAAGAAAAACCTTGATATTATTCCTTCCTGCATTAATATTTTTTATTGCTGGTTTTTTTGCATTTGCAAATTTGAATCATTTTTCTGGAATTGTCGGTGCTGTTGACAATGGTGGAGCATTTTATATTGGAAGTGGCTCAACTTTCACTTTAGACAGCTCTAAAACAATTTCTGGCTTTTCTTCTTCAAGTGATGGTGGCGGGTTCTATATCGCTAGTGGCGGGACAATGAATATTACAAGTGGTGGTGTTTTCAAAAACAGCACAACTTCTTCAAGTGGTCGTGGTGGTGGAATTTATAATGCCGGAACACTTAATATTAATGGTGGAATAATTTCAGAAAACACATCAAATTCTGGTGGCGGAATCTATAGCACTGGAACAATTAAAATGACCGATGGAACAATTTCTGGCAACAACAAGTCGGTCTCAAAAAGTGGTGATGCTGTCTATCTTAATGGTGGAACTTTCACAATGTCTGGCGGAACAATTTCTGGAAATGGTGGTTCAACTGGTCAAGGAAATGGTTGTGTTTATATTGGTGGAAATGCGTTTTTCACAATGTCTGGCGGAACAATCGCTCAAAACAAAAATATGATTTCATGCGTTTATGTTTCAGTTGGAAATTTCACTTTGAAAGGCGGAACACTTGACTCTATTGGTGGATATGGTGTTTTCGTTGACAGTGGAAAAACTTTCACAATGGAAGGTGGGCTTGTTTCATCAAGCAGTACCGCTGTCTATAGCTCGGGGTCTGTTGTTTTGAAAGGCGGAACGGTGAATGGCAACATAGAATGCACTCAAATGAATTTCTATTCTAATGCAAACATTCTTGGGAACATTCGTCTTTTTTCGCAAAGTGGAACAATTTGCATGGAAGATTATGATGGCACAACTCCATCATTAAATATTAACATTTCAAATTATTCTCGAAATGTTGGACCTGTTGTAACTTTTGTTGGTTCTTCAACTGCTCCAGACATGTCAAAAATTAAAATTTCTGGTTATGACACAAATAGCTATAAATTAAAAACTGTTAAAGATTCAAGTGGAAATTGGACAATTTCTCTTGTTGAAAATTCTTATGATTTTCCAACGACATGGAAAACTGAAGTTGTTTCAACAACCTATATGACAACAACGGTTACACCCGCAAATTTAACAAGCATAAAATTTGTTTTTTCGGTTCCAAGTGGCTACACTCAAATTGGAACCCTTTCAACTGGTCTTCCAGTTTATAAGGGAACAACAGCAACCGACATTGCTTTTGTTGGAAAAAAGATTTATGCACCAGTAAACAGTTATAATTTGTTTTCAGCACTCGGAAATCTTTTAAACATGAATTTCAGTGTATTTTATACATCACAAGTAACAAATATGGGTTATATGTTTTCTTACTGTAATAACTTAACAAGTTTAAATGTAAGTAATTTTAGCACAACTAAAGTTACCAATATGAGTTATATGTTTTATAATTGTAAAAGTTTGACAAGCCTAGATTTAAGGAGTTTTGACACAACTAATGTTACAAATATGGGTTCTATGTTTAATAATTGTTCAAGTTTAACAAGTCTAGACGTAGGCAGTTTTAACACAACTAAAGTTACAGGCATGAACTATATGTTTTCTAGTTGTTCAAGTTTAACAAGCCTAGACCTAAGCAATTTTAATACATCACAAGTAACAAATATGGGTTCTATGTTTGATAATTGTTCAAGGTTAACAAGTCTAGACGTAAGCAGTTTTAACACAACAAAAGTTGAATACATGTCATATATGTTTTCTAATTGTTCAAAATTAACTGGTTTAAATTTGAGCAATTTTAACACAACTAAAGTAACAGATATGAATTCTATGTTTTCTAATTGTTCAGGTTTAACAAGTCTAGATGTAAGCAGTTTTAACACAACTAAAGTTACAAATATGTCAAATATGTTTTGTAGTTGTTCAAAATTAACTGGTTTAAATTTAAGCAATTTTAACACTTCAAATGTTACAGATATGTCAAGTATGTTTGACTATTGTCCTAATTTAACAAGTCTAGATTTAAGTAATTTTAGCACATTAAATGTTACAGACATGGGTTATATGTTTAATGAATGTTCAAGTTTAACAAGCCTAGACCTAAGCAATTTTAATACATCACAAGTAACAAATATGGGTTCTATGTTTGATAATTGTTCAAGTTTAACAAGTCTAGACCTAAGCAATTTTAATACATCACAAGTTACAAATATGGGTTCTATGTTTAAATATTGTTCATGTTTGACAAGCCTAGATCTAAGTAGTTTTAGCATGTCTAAAGTTACTTTTTCATCAAATATGTTAAATTTTAGTTCTTCAAATAAGATTAAAACATTAAAAACACCATATAACAACTCTTCGGCAATTGCAATCACAACGGGTTTAACACTTTATAACCAAGCAAATGGAGCAGTTGTCACAAGTGTTCCAGCAAACAACAGTTCAAGTTTAACTTTGGTTCATAACCATAATTATGGTTCATCATCAACATCAAAATATGTTGATGATGGTGTAAACGGACATCATTTGCAAACAACTCAAACATGCTCTGAATGTTCATATCAAAATGTTACAGTCGGTGAAACAGAAAGCCATTCAACAACATCATCAACAGTGTATGCGATAACGCCAACCACGCATAAGCCTCAAACAACAAGAAAATGTAGATATTGTAGTTATTCAAAGACAATTACAGGTTTTGAACAAAGTCACACATTTTCAAATGGAACATGTACTGTTTGTGGTGCACATCAAATGTTGTTTCTTCCGGGCAAAAAACAAGAAACACTGGAAGAACAAGATGTTATTTTTGAAAAAGAAAAACAAGGGCAAAATTTCTTTGTCCTAAAGTTTGTTGCATAGCAAAATAATAAATCCTTATATTTATATATAGGGATTTTTTGTTTGCTGAAAAATTTGTCAAAATTTATTAAAAATATTTTTTAAAAACTCTTGACACGTGGCCGTGTGTATAGTAAAATAAATAGGCTGTAATTTGGGAAGATGCGGAAGGTTACTCATGAGCCTTGATTGAGAGAACTTTCGTTGACAAGTCAAAACACGATTTTGGCGACAGGCTGAAGTGGCAAGTGTTATCCAATTGGTTACAGTTTGGAGTCCGCTTCAATCAAGCTTGGTATTATTACTTGGAGGAAAAAACATGGCAACACAAAAAATCAGAATTAAGTTAAAAGCTTATGACCACAACCTTGTTGATGAATCTGCTGCAAGAATTGTGGAAACTGCTAAAAAAGCAGGTGCTAAGGTTTCAGGACCTATTCCTATGCCTACTGAAAAAGAAGTTGTAACAATTCTTCGTTCAGTGCACAAACACAAAGATTCAAGAGAACAATTCGAAATGAGAACACACAAAAGGGTTATTGATATTTTCAATCCATCATCTAAGACCGTTGATTCACTTATGAAGATCGATCTTCCAGCTGGCGTTGATATCAATATCAAATTATAAGGTCGGAGGAAGTGAAAATTATGAATAAAGCGATATTGGGCAAAAAAATTGGCATGTCTCAAATTTTTACAGATGCCGGTCAAGTTATTCCAGTAACTGTTGTTGAAGCTGGCCCTTGCCAAGTTTCACAAATCAAAACAAACGAAAAAGACGGATACAGTGCAGTTCAACTTGCTTTTGTTGACAAGAAACAAAACCAAGTTACAAAACCAGAAGCTGGTCATTTCAAGAAAGCAAATATTGCTCCTAGGAAATATTTGAAAGAATTCAAAATTTCAGCTGAAGGACTTAATCTTGGAAGCGAACTTAAATGCGACGTATTCGCAGTTGGCGACAAAGTTGACGTTTCAGGTTATACTCGTGGTCACGGTTTCTCAGGCGTTATCAAAAGATGGAACGCTCACGGACTTGATGCATCACACGGTATTGGACCTGTTCATAGATCACCTGGTTCACTTGCTGCTAACTCAGACCCATCAAGAGTTTTCAAAAACAGAAAACTTCCTGGTCAATATGGTAACGAAAAAGTTACAATTCAAAATCTCGAAATTGCAAAAGTTGATGTTGACAGAAACCTTCTTTTCATCAAAGGAGCAATCCCTGGTGCTAAAGGTGCTGTTGTAACAATCTGCTCTGCAGTTAAGGCATAAGGCAGGAGGAAATTATTATGCAGACTAAACTTTATAACATTAACGGCGAAGAAGTTGGCAAACTTAGTCTTAGCGATCAAGTTTTCAAAGCGCCTTATAATGAAGCTCTTATTCACCAAATCATTGTTGCATATCTTGCAAATCAAAGACAAGGCACAAAGAGCACACTCACCAGAAGTGAAGTTCGTGGTGGTGGAAGAAAACCTTGGAAACAAAAAGGAACAGGAAATGCCCGTCAAGGATCAATTCGTGCTCCACAATGGATCAAAGGTGGAGTAGTATTTGCTCCAAAACCAAGAGATTTTTCAAAGAAAGTAAACAAGCAAATGAAAAGAGCTGCTTTTGTTTCAGCAATTTCAACTTGCCTTGCAGAAAAATGTCTCGTTGTTGTTGATGCTCTTGACTTTGCAGCACCAAAAACAAAAGAAATGGTTTCTGTTTTGAACAATCTTAAACTTGACAGAAGAGTTACAATCGTTACTAACGGTGTTAACCAAAATGTTGTTTTATCAGCTGCTAACCTTCCACTTGTGAACGTTACAACTGCAGATCAACTTAACACCTATGACATTGTTGTTTCTGACAAACTCCTTGTAACAAAGGATGCTATCAAAGCAATTGAGGAGGCTTGCAAAAATGACTAATCATGACGTTTTAAGAAGACCTATCCTTTCTGAAAAGAGTTACGGCGACATTGCAAATAAGAAATATACTTTCGAAGTTGCAAAAGAAGCAAATAAAACTCAAATCAAGAAAGCTGTTGAAGAAATCTTCAAAGTTAAAGTAGAAAGCGTTAACATTTCAAATGTTTACGGAAAAATTAAAAGACAAGGAAAGCACGAAGGACTTACTGGTTCATATAAAAAAGCTATCGTTCAACTTACACCTGATAGCAAAACCATTGAATTCTTTGATAGTTTATCATAATATAGGGGAGATATAAATTATGGCATTAAAAAGATTTAAGCCGATAACCGCTGGTACAAGAGGTAAAACTTCTCCATCTTTTGAAGAAATCACAACCTCAACCCCTGAAAAATCTCTTCTTGCTACAAAGAAGAAATCAGGTGGAAGAAACCATGCTGGAAGAATCACAGTTCGTCACATCGGTGGCGGAAACCGTCAAAAATATAGAGTTATCGATTTCAAGAGAGATAAAGATAACGTTCCTGCAAAAGTTGCATCAATTGAATATGATCCAAACAGATCAGCATATATCGCTCTTTTGAACTATGCAGACGGTGAAAAAAGATACATTCTCGCTCCTGTTGGCCTTAATGTTGGCGACACAGTAATGAGCGGAGAAAAAGCAGAAATTAAAGTTGGAAACACACTTGCACTTGACAACATTCCTGTTGGTTCTGTTGTTCACAACATTGAATTTCACCCAGGTCGTGGTGGTCAAATCGCAAGAAGTGCTGGAATCTCAGCACAATACATGGCAAAAGAAGGCAGATATGCAACACTTCGTATGCCATCAGGCGAAATGAGAAAAGTTCTTGTAACTTGCCGTGCAACACTTGGACAAGTTGGCAACGTTGAACATGAAATTGTTTCTCTTGGTAAAGCCGGAAGAAAACGTCATATGGGCGTTAGACCAACAGTTCGTGGTTCTGTTATGAACCCTGTTGATCACCCACATGGTGGTGGTGAAGGTAAATCACCAGTTGGACATGCTGGTCCTATGACTCCTTGGGGCAAACCTGCAATGGGTTATAAGACACGTAAAAAGAAAAATAATACTGACAAGTTTATTGTTAAACGTATTAATTAGGAGAGGAAATTATGAGTAGAAGTGTTAAAAAAGGTCCTTTCGTTGCAGAATCTCTTGTTAAAAAGATTGATGCAATGAACGAATCACAAGAAAAACATGTTGTTAAAACATGGTCTCGTTCATCAACTATCATCCCTTCAATGGTTGGACATACTGTTGGCGTTTACGATGGTAGAAAACATGTTCCAGTTTATATTTCCTCAGAAATGGTTGGATATAAACTTGGAGAATTTGCACCTACAAGAACCTTTAAAGGTCACAAAGGTGCAAAAACCACAACAACTGCACCAGGAGGAAAGAAATAATGGCAACTAGAATGCGTGAAAAAACAGCTGCAAGAAAAGAAAGCGCAGATAAACGTGCTAAGGCTGTTGCTAAATATATCAGAATTTCTCCTTCTAAAGTTAGAATCGTTCTTAATGTTATTCGTGGCAAAAAATATGAAGAAGCTGTTGCTATCCTTAAAAATATGCCAAATTCAGGTGCTGAATATGTTGTAAAAGTTCTTGAAAGTGCAGGCGCTAATGCTGAAAACAATCTTGGACTTAACAAGGCAGACCTTGTTGTTGCTGAAACTTATGTTGATGGTGGAGCTACACTTAAAAGATTCCAACCTGTAAGCAAAGGAAGAGCACACTCAATCAAGAAACGCACAAGCAATATCACAGTTATTCTTGATGTTGCAAAGGCTTAGGAGGACACTATGGGACAAAAAGTTAATCCTGTTGGAATGAGAGTTGGTATCAATAAGGATTGGGAAAGCAAATGGTTCGCAAACAAGAAAGATTTTGCTGCAAATATCCTTGAAGATAACAAAATCCGTAAAGAAATTGAAAATAACTATAAAAACTGTGGAATTTCAAAAGTTGTTATTGAAAGAAATGCACAAAGCGTTACAGTAACTTTGAACACTGCAAGACCTGGAATGGTTATCGGTCAAAAAGGTGCTGGAGTTGAAGCAATGAAAGCAAGACTTCAAAAACTTACTGGTAAAAACATCAATATCAACGTTGTTGAAATCAAAAATCCAGACCTTGACGCACAACTTGTTGCAGAAAGCATCGCAACTCAACTTGATCAAAGAGTTGGATTCCGTCGTGCAATGAAACAAGCTTTGGCAAGATGCCAAAAAGCTGGCGTTAAAGGTATCAAAATCATGCTTGGTGGTCGTCTTGATGGCGCTGAAATCGCTAGAAGCGAATTCTATCAAGATGGTTCTTTGCCACTTCAAACACTTAGAGCAGACATTGACTATGGTTTCGCAGAAGCTCACGTTTCTGGTAAACTTGGCGTTAAAGTTTGGATCTATAAAGGTGAAATTTTGAACAAAAAGAACCGTGCTACTAAAGGAGGAAACAATCATGTTGATGCCTAAGAGAGTAAAAAGAAGAAGAGTTCAACGTGGAAGAATGACCGGAAAAGCTACACGTGGAAATCAAATCTGTCATGGTGAATATGGCATTGTTGCAATGGAACCATGCTGGATCACATCAAACCAAATTGAAGCTGCTCGTATTGCTATGACTCGTTATACAAAACGTGGTGGACAAGTTTGGATAAACATTTTCCCACACAAACCTGTAACAAAGAAACCTGCTGAAACTCGTATGGGTTCTGGTAAAGGTTCACCTGAATTCTGGGTTGCTGTTGTAAAACCAGGCAGAGTTATGTTTGAAATTGGTGGGGTTAAAGAAGAGACTTGCATCGAAGCTTTGAAACGTGCAACATATAAATTGCCTTGCAAAGTTAAAATTGTTAAAAAAGCAGACTTAGAAGCTGCTCAAAATCAAGGGGAGGATAAATAATGGCTGAGAATTTTACAACTATGACTGATAAAGAACTTGCAACTAAGCTTGCAGATCTTAAAGCAGAACTTTTCAATTTGCGTTTTTCTCATGCAACTGGCAACTTGTCAAATCCTCTCGCACTTAGAAAATGCAAAAGAGACATTGCAAAGGTTAAAACTGTAATGCGTGAAAGAGAACTCGGAATTGCAAAAGCTAGTCCTGCCATAGCAGAGACTAAAAAAGCTACAAAAAAGGCAAGAGGTTAATAAGTTATGGCAAATGTTGAAAATCAAGAGAGAAATCTTAGAAAAAAGAGAATTGGTATTGTTTCATCTAACAAGATGGACAAGACAATTGTTGTAGAAGTGCATGAAAAAATTAAGCACCCTATCTACAAGAAAACACTTAACAAAACAACTAAGTTCGTTGCTCATGATGAGAAAAACGAATGTGATATTGGCGATACAGTCGAAATCGCTGAAACACGCCCACTTTCAAAAAGCAAAAGATGGCGTTTAGTTAGAATCGTTGAAAAAGTTAGATAATATAAGGGAGAAAGATTATGATTCAACCACAAACAAGATTAAAGGTTGCTGATAACACTGGCGCAAAAGAAATCATGTGTATTCGTGTTCTTGGCGGATCATTTAGAAGAAGTGGAAACATTGGTGACGTTATCGTTGCTTCTGTAAAATCTGCTATCCCTGGTGGTTCTGTTAAGAAAGGTGATGTTGTTAAAGCTGTTATCGTTCGTTCTACTAAAGGAATTAAACGTGCAGACGGAAGCCACATCAGATTCGATGACAATGCTGCTGTTATTATTGATAACTCAAAGCAACCAAAAGGTACTCGTATCTTTGGGCCTATTGCTCGTGAACTTCGTGATAAAGATTTCATGAAAATTATTTCACTTGCACCAGAAGTAATTTAGGAGGACAGTTATGAACACATTAAATGTAAAAACTGGCGACACCGTTGTTGTTATTGCTGGTAAAGATGCTGGAAAGCAAGGTAAAGTTTTAAGAACTTATCCAAGCAAAAACAGAATTATCGTAAGTGGCGTTAACATGATTTCACGTCATACAAAAGCAAGAAAGGCTCAAGAAAAGAGTTCAATCGTTAAAAAAGAAGGCACAATTGATGTTTCTAACGTTATGATCGTTTGCCCTGTTTGCGGAAAAGCAACAAGAGTTAAACATTCTGTTCAAAATGGAAAGAGCGTTAGAGTATGTAAATGTGGTGCTGCCCTTGACAAAAAATATGTTAAGGAAACAAAAAAATCAGCAAAGAAAGCTGAAAAAACTGAAGTGAAAGCTGAAAAAGCTAAAGCTGAAAAAACCACAGAAGAAAAAGCTGTAAAGAAAACTGCAGCTAAAAAAGTCGTAGCAACTGGCGCTGCAAAAGAAACAAAAGCAACAACAGCTGCAAGAAAATCTCAAAGAGGAGTTTAATAAAACATGGCAAATAGACTTAAAGAAAAATATTTGAAAGAAGTTGTTCCTGCTCTTGAGAAGGAATACGGCTATAAGAATATTAACGAAGTTCCAAAGCTCGACAAAATCGTTCTTAACATGGGACTTGGTGATGTTAAAGATAACAGCAAGAGCTTTAACTTAGCTGTTGAAGAACTTGCAGCTATCGCTGGTCAAAAGCCAATCGTTACAACTGCAAAGAAATCTGTTGCTAACTTCAAAGTTAGACAAAACATGAAGATTGGTGCAAAAGTTACACTTCGTGGAACAAGAATGTATGAATTTATGGATAAATTCATGTCAATCGCTCTTCCAAGAGTTCGTGACTTCAGAGGACTTGATCCAAAAGCATTTGATGGCAGAGGAAACTATGCTTATGGTGTTCATGAGCAACTTATTTTCCCAGAAATTGTCTATGATAAGATTGAAAAGATTCGTGGTTTTGACGTTTGTTTCGTTACAAGCGCTAAAACTGATGATGAAGCAAGATCATTACTTAAACTCATGGGCATGCCATTCAAGGCGTAAGGGTAGAAGGAGAAAGATATGGCTAAAAAATCAATGATAAATAAACAACAAAAACCACAAAAATTCTCTACGCGTGAGTATACAAGATGCTCTATTTGCGGAAGACCACATGCTGTTCTTAGAAAGTATGGCATTTGCAGAATCTGTTTTAGAGAACTTGCTTACAAAGGTCAAATTCCTGGCGTTAAGAAAGCTAGTTGGTAATAAGGAGGAAAGATATATATGTTAATCACAGACCCTATTGCAGATATGCTTACAAGAATTAGAAACGCCCAAGTTACTAAAAAAGAGAGCATTAGCTTTGAGACTTCACGTATGAAGAGAGACATCGCTCAAATCTTACTCGATGAAGGATTTATTGCTTCTTTCGAAGAAGTAAACGACGGAAAGTTTACAAATCTTGTAATTAAATTCAAATATGGCCCTAAGGGAGAAAGAGTTATCACTGGTCTTAAAAGAATTTCTAAGCCTGGTCTTAGAATCTATGCTGGTGCTGATGAACTTCCAAAGGTTCTTGGCGGACTTGGCATTGCCATTGTGTCAACATCTAAAGGTGTAATGACAGATAAAAATGCAAGAAATCTTGGAATCGGTGGCGAAGTTCTCGCCTATATTTGGTAAGGAGGGGCAAGAATATGAGTCGTATTGGTAGAGCCCCAATTGAACTTGTTCAAGGTGTTACTGTTGACGAAACTGTTGACGGAATCATTGTTGTAGCAGGACCAAAGGGAACACTTCGTCGTCCAGTTGAAAATTGCGTTAAACTTGAACACACAGAACACAATGGAAAACCAGCTGTTGTTCTTGTAAGAAACGCTGAAACAAATGAAGTTCGTTCTAAACACGGACTTTACAGAGCACTTATCCACAACATGGTTAAAGGTGTTTCTGAAGGTTTCACAAAAAGTTTAACATTCAACGGAATCGGTTATAAATGTACAATTGCTGGAAACAAAATCACATTGAGCCTTGGACTTTCACATCCAGTTTCAATTGAAATTCCAGAAGGACTTACAGTTACAAATCCAACAGCAAATGAAATTGTTGTTGCTGGTATTGATAATGAAAAAGTTGGTCAGTTCGCAGCTGACATTAAAGCTTTGAAACCAATTGAGCCTTATCATGGATATGGAATCCGTTATGCAAAGGATCCTGTACACTTGAAAGAAATCAAGAAAGGTAAAAAATAAGGAGAGAAAAGATGTTTAAAAAGGTTGATAAAAATACAATTAGAAAAGCAAAACATGACCGTCTTAGAAACACTCTTGTTGGAACAAGTGAAAGACCAAGACTTAATGTTTACCGTTCTACAACTAACATTTATGCTCAAATCATTGATGACAGCACTGGTAAAACTCTTTGCTCTGCAAACTCTCTTGATAAAGACTTAGCAAGCAAACTTGAAGGCAAGAACAAAAAAGAACAAGCTTTTGTTGTTGGCGAAGCTGTTGCTAAGAAAGCACTCAAAGCAGGAATCAAAGAAGTTGTGTTTGATCGTGGTGGATATATTTACACCGGACGTGTTGAAAAGGTTGCCGAAGGCGCTAGATCAGCAGGTCTCGAGTTTTAGGAGGAATTATGGCAGAAGAAAACGTAACCATTGTTGAAGCAGTTGAACCAGTTGTTGAAAACGCTGAAGCTCCTGCACAAAAAACAAATGAGAGAAAATTTAATAGAAACCAAAAAGGTCCTAAATCAAGACGTGATAATAAACCAGAAAAGGTTAGCGATGGCATCGACAAAAAGATGGTAAACGTTAACAGAATTTCTAAAACTGTTAAAGGTGGACGTAAAATGCGTTTCAACGCTGTTGTTGTTGCTGGTGACAGAAACGGCAGAGTTGGTGTTGGAATGGGTAAAGCCACCGAAGTTACACTTGCAATTGAAAAAGCAAGTGTAGATGCTAAACGTCATATGGTTAAAATTGACATTAGCGGAACAACCATTCCTCATGAAGTTGTTGGTGAATTCGAAACTACAAAAGTTTTGCTTATGCCAGCAAGAGAAGGTAATGGTGTTATTGCCGGAGGTAAAGTTCGTGACGTTGTTGAACTTGCCGGCATTAAAGATATTACAACAAAACTCTATGGTTCAAACAACCCAGTTAACTGCGTAAAAGCAACATTTGATGGACTTATGAAACTCAGAAGTGCTGAAAAAATTGCTGCTCTTCGTGGAAAGACCATGGAAGAAATTAGATAGGAGGACAAATTCAATGGCAGAAACAAAAACTACAAAGAAAACTGAAACTGCTTCAGCAGTAGAACCAAAGAAAGTTGCTCCTAAAACAACTGCAGCTAAAACTGCAAAAGCTACAGCTCCAAAGGCTACAGTTGCTAAAACTGCAAAAACAACTGCAACAAAAACAACAGTTAAAAAAGCTCCTGCAAAAACAGTAGAAGTTAAAGCTGAAGAAAAAGTTGAAGTTAAAGTTGCCGAAGCAAAAGCTCCAGTAAAGAAAGCTCCTGCAAAGAAAGCTGCTGGTCCAATGCTTAAAATCAGACTTGTTAAAAGTGCAAGTGGAAGACTTGAAAAACAACAAAGAACTCTTGAAGCTCTTGGTCTTCATAAAATTGGCAATGAAACAGTTAAACCAGATAACGCTCAAACAAGAGGAATGATTTTCGTTGTAAAACATCTCGTTACTGTTGAAAGCGTAAAGGAGAACTAATATGAAATTACACGAAATGTCTCCTGCTCCTAACTCTGTAAAGTCAACAAAAAGACTTGGAAGAGGAATTGGCTCAGGTACTGGTAAAACCAGTGGTAAAGGTCACAAAGGACAAAATGCAAGAAGCGGTGGTGGAGTTAGACCTGGATTTGAAGGCGGACAAATGCCTTTAATTCGTCAACTTCCAAAACGTGGCTTCACAAATAATTTCAGAAAGGTTTACACAACAATCAATGTTGGTGACCTTGAAAGATTTGAACCTAACACTGTTATTACTGCCGAAATGCTTAAAGCAAAAGGTGTTATTGCTAAAATCGAACCTTATGGACTTAAGGTTCTTGGCAATGGAACACTTACTAAAGCTTTGACAGTTAAAGCAGAAAAATTTACCCCAAGTGCTGTTGAAAAAATCAACAAAGCTGGCGGTACAGTTGAGGTGAAATAATGTTTAAAACACTAGGAAGCGCTTTTAAGAACAGAGAACTTCGCAAAGCCATTTTAATGACAATGCTTTTTCTTCTCATTTATCGTTTGGGTTGCTATCTTCCTGTTCCAGGGCTTAAAGCATCAGTATATGCCGATGCTGTTTCAAATGAAAACGGAATGGGAATTCTAAGTTTGCTTAATGCAGTAACTGGTAGCGCTCTTTCAAACGGTGCGTTCTTTGCCCTTGGTGTTACGCCTTATATCAACGCCTCGATTATCGTTCAACTTTTGACATTTGGTATTCCTGCTCTTGAAAGACTCAGCAAACAAGGTGATGATGGAAAACAAAAAATTAACCTTATCACAAAAATTGTTGCTCTTGTCCTTGCAATTGCACAGGGTGTTGGTATTGTTTTAGGCTATAAAGATTCTATCGCTCCAATTTTCGGTGAGAATCTTATGTGGCTCACATATATTTTCGTTATCGTTACTCTCATTGCAGGTGCTTCACTTACAATGTGGATTGGCGACAGAATCACTGAACAAGGTGTAGGCAATGGTTTGTCACTTATCATCTTTGTTGGTATCATTTCAACTGCTGGACTTTCACTTGTAAACACATTTGGAAACATCTTTAATGGTGTTACAAGTGCAATTTGGGAACTTCTTGGTTTCCTTGTAATGGTATTTGTTGTTTTCGCTCTTATCGTATTCTTCGATTTGGCTGAAAGAAAAATTCCAGTGCAATATGCAAAACAAGTGAAGGGAAGAAAAATGTATGGTGGTCAATCAACATACATTCCTTTGAAGGTTAACGCTAATGGTGTTATGCCTATCATCTTCGCAACAGCAATCATCACTTTCCCAAACATCATAATGCAACTTTGCGGTGTTACAAGCGAAAGCAGTGGCTTTGCTAAATTCTATTATGAATATATTGGCGCTGGTGGTGTTGTTTACAGCATTTTGGTTGGTCTTTTGATTTTGTTCTTCGCTTACTTTTATGCACAAATTCAATTCAATCCAACCGATGTAAGCTTGAATATTCAACAACAAGGTGGATTTATCCCTGGAATCCGTCCAGGAAAGCCTACAACTGAATACCTATCAAGGGTTTCAAAAAGAATAACTTTATTTGGAGCAATTTTCCTTGCATTCATTGCAATTGTTCCATCTATCGTATTTAGATATGTTGCTGGTGGTTCGCTTGGTCTTATCAATGCGTTTACTGCAACAGGAATGCTTATCGTTGTTAGTGTAGCAATTGAGTTCAACACTCAACTTGAAGCACAACTTATGGCGAAAAGACATAAAAACATTTTATAATTAGTTTTCAGTTTTGCCCAAAGCTTTGTCTTTGGGCAAGAAGCTGATAACGAAAGGGGAATTCATGAAAATAATTTTACTTGGTGCACCAGGTGCTGGAAAAGGCACTCTTGCAAACGGTCTTATTAAAGAACTTAAAATTCCAACAATTTCAACAGGCGATCTTCTCAGAAATGAGGTTAAGTCTGGAAGTGAACTTGGAAACAAGGTTAAAGACATAATGACAAGTGGAAAGCTTGTTCCAACCGAAGTTGTAATTGAGCTTCTTCAAAACCGCCTTGCACAAAGTGATACAAAAAATGGATTTATCCTTGATGGTTTCCCAAGATCAATTGAACAAGCAAAATTGCTTGAAGAGATTGCAGACATTGATAAATGTTTAAATCTCGTTATTGACAAACAAGTTATTCTTGACAGAATTTGCGGAAGAAGAACTTGCAAGACTTGTGGAAATATCTATAACACAAACAACTATGATAATGAAATGTGTGAATGTGGTGGAGAATTGTTTGCTCGTGAAGACGACAATCCTGAAACTGTTGCAAAACGTTTTGACACTTTTGTGACAAACACAAGTCCACTTATCAACTATTATAGAGATAAAGGCATTTTGGTTGATGTTATCTGCCAAGACAAAGCAGAAGACACATTGAAAAATGCATTGGAGATCTTAAAATAATGATGACGCAAGTTAAGACTCCTGAGCAAATTGAAAAAATGAGAGAGGCAGGAAGAATTGTTGGCGAAGTGTTAAACCTTTTGGAAAAGCACATCAAACCAGGAATTTCCACTCTTGAACTTGACAAAATTGCTCACGATTATATAATAAGTAGAGGTGCAAGACCATCGTTTTTGCACTATGAAGGATTTCCTGCATCAATTTGTGCATCTATTGATGACGTTGTTGTTCACGGAATTCCAAAGAAAGACCTTGTTTTAAAAGAAGGTCAAATTATCGGCATTGACGTTGGGGCTGTTAAAGACGGTTTCCATGGCGATGCAGCACGAACTTTTCTTGTTGGAAAAGTAAGTGAAGAAAAAAAGAAACTAGTAGAAGTAACTAAACAATGCTTCTTTGAGGCAATAAAAGGCCTTAAGGACGGAAGCAGACTTGGTGACATTGGTGCTCGTGCTCAGCGATGTGCTGAGAAACATGGTTATGGTGTTGTCCGCGAAATGGTTGGACATGGCATCGGAACCCACATGCATGAAGATCCAGGAATTCCAAACTATGGAACCGAAGGAACAGGCATGAAAATTAAAGCGGGTATGACTCTTGCGATAGAACCAATGATCAATATGGGCTCTTACCAAATAAAAATCAATGGATGGGATGTCCGAACAAAAGATGGTCTGCCAAGTGCTCACTATGAGAACACCGTCTTAATTACCTCAGATTCAGTTGAAATTTTAACACTAATTTAAAAGGAGACAATATTTTGAGTAAAGATGATGTTATTGTAACCGAAGGAACAGTTGTTGAGGCAATGCCTGGTGCAACTTTCAAGGTTCAAATTGCTGGTGGTCATATTGTTACAGCATATCTTTCAGGAAAACTTTGGAAAAACTTTATTCATATCTATGAAGGTGACACTGTAAAACTTGAAATGAGTCCTTATGACTTGAGCAAAGGCAGAATTATTTGGAGAAATAAGTAAAACATACTTTAAGGAGATAAAAATTATGAAGGTTAGATCAAGTGTAAAGCCTATGTGCGAAAACTGCAAAGTTATTAAGCGTGAAGGCAAAGTAAGAGTTATCTGCAAAAACCCTAAACACAAACAAGTTCAGGGCTAATTAACTTTGAAAATAATCACAAATAAGGCGGCATAGGGTGACAAACCCTACTTATGTGTGTTATAATATATCTATAAGTTTGAATTTATCACTTATTCAAACAAAAAATCTTAAAAAACAAACAAAAAAAATAAAAAACAAAATTTACAAATTATCTTTGGAGGATAAAGATGGCACGTATTGCTGGTGTGGATTTACCAAATGAGAAAAGAGTTGAAATCGGTCTTACATATATCTATGGTGTTGGAAGAGTAACTGCTAACAAAATTTTGGAAGCAACAAAAATCAATCCTGACACAAGAGTTAAAGACTTGACTGAAAACGACATTGGTAAAATTCGTGAATATATGGATAAAAATCTTAGTGTAGAAGGCGACAAGAAAAGAGAAGTTGCAATGGACATTAAGGCACTCATGGAAATCGGTTCTTACCGTGGAGTAAGACACAGAAAAGGTCTCCCAGTTAGAGGACAATCAACTCGTTCAAACGCAAGAACAAGAAAAGGTCCAAGAAACGGTGGAGCAAAGAAGAAATAAAGGAGGAAGATGAAAAATGGCACAAGCAACTAAAAAATCAACTAAAAAACGTAAAATTACCACAAATGTTGATAAGGGCATTGTTCATATTCAAGCTTCTTTCAACAACACAATCGTAACAATTACAGACACACAAGGAAATGCTCTTGCATCATGCAGTGCTGGTGAACTTGGATACAAGGGAAGCCGTAAGAGCACTCCATTCGCAGCAGGACAAGCTGCAGAAAGAGCTGCTAAAAAAGCAAAAGATTTCGGACTTAAATCAGTTGAAGTATATGTTAAAGGTCCTGGCAACGGAAGAGAAGCTGCAATTCGTTCTCTTGCAACCGCTGATCTTGAAGTAACACTTATTCGTGATGTATCACCAATACCTCACAATGGTTGTCGTCCACCAAAACAAAGAAGAATGTAGGAGTAGAGAAATGGCAAAATATACTGATGCAGATTGCCGTCTTTGCAGAAGAGAGGGCGCAAAATTATTTTTGAAAGGTGACAGATGCCTTTCTAAAAAATGTGCAATGGAAAGAAGACCAAGTGTTCCTGGTCAACATCCAAACACAAGAAGAAAACCTTCTGAGTATCAAACACAGCTCAGAGAAAAACAAAAAGTTAAAAGAGCTTATGGTCCTTTAACAGAAAAGCAATTCCATGCTTATTATGTTGAAGCTGAAAGAATGAAAGGTAAAACCGGTGAAAACATGCTTTCATTACTTGAAAGAAGACTCGACAACGTTGTTTATAGAATGGGACTTGCTTCAAGCCGTCATGCTGCAAGACAACTTGTTAACCACGGACACATTTGTGTTAACGGAAAAAGAGTTAACATTCCATCATATCAAGTTAAAGTGAATGATGAAATTTCAGTTAAAGAAAACAAAACTAAGAAAGCTCCATTTGTTGAAGTTAGACAGTCAAGAGTTGTATTGCCAAAATGGCTTGAATTCAACACTGAAAAACTTTCAGGAAAAGTTCTTGCACTTCCTGCAAGAGATGATATTGATCTTAATATCGAAGAGCACTTAATTGTCGAACTTTATTCTAAGTAATAACATATAGGAGGCTAAAATATGTTAGAAATCGAAAGACCTAGAATTGAATGTATTGAAGAAGAGGACAACGCAACTTCTAAGTTCGTTTTGGAACCTCTTGAACGTGGTTTTGGTGTTACAATTGGAAACGCTCTTAGAAGAGTGCTTCTTTCAAACCTTCCAGGTGCAGCCGTAACCAACATTAAAATTGAAGGCGTTTCTCATGAATTCACAACTCTTAAAGGTTGCAAAGAAGATGTAACTGAAATTGTTTTGAACATGAAAGGTCTTGCTGTTAAAACTGCAAGCAATGAAAATGGCTTTAAGAAAGTTTTACATCTTAAAAAGAAAGGTCCAGCAGTTGTAACTGCTGCCGACATTGAAGCAGATGACGAAGTTAAAGTTTTGAACCCTTCAATGTATATTTGCACACTTGAAACCGATGGTGTTTTGGATATGGAAATCCTTGTTGGACGTGGCAGAGGATATGTTCCAGCTGAAGGAAACAAAGATGTTTCTCTTCCTCTTGGATTTATTGCTATCGACAGCATTTTCACTCCAGTTCGTCGTGCAAGCTATGAAGTTGAAGACACTCGTGTTGGTCAAAGCACAGACTATGACAAACTTGTTTTGGAAGTTACAACAAATGGCACAGTTTCTGGAAAAGAAGTTGTAAGCCTTGCTGCAAAACTTCTTGGCGAACATATCAACTTGTTCGTTGAACTTGTAGAGTCAATGGCAAACACATCAATTCTTGTAAGTCGTGAAGAAGATAAAGTTCACAAACTTATGATCATGAGCATTGAAGATATGGATCTCTCAGTTCGTTCATATAACTGCTTGAAGAGAGCAGGAATCAACACTGTTGAAGACCTTATCCATAAGACTGAAGATGATATGCTCAAAGTGAAGAACCTTGGTCGCAAGTCACTTGATGAGGTTATTCATAAACTTGAAAGTCTTGGTTTAAGTCTTAAAACCAAAGAAGAATAAGGAGAACTATAATGAATACACAGAAATTAGGCAAACCAACCGATCAAAGAATGGCTATGGTTAGCAACCTTGCAAGTGATTTAATTTGGCATGGCAGAATTGAAACAACTCTTGACAGAGCTAAAGCTGCTTCAAAATATGCTGAAAAATGCATTACTCTTGCTGTTCGTTCATATAAAGACGTTGTAACTGAAGAAAAAGTTGTTAAAGACGAAAAAGGCAAAGAAAAAACTGTTACAATTTCTAAAGATGGTCCACAAAAGCTTGCTGCAAGAAGAAAACTCCTTGCAATGCTTGAAGACAGACAAGAACAAAGAGTTAAAGGCGAAAAGAAAGCTGCATTCAAAACTCGTAAAGGCGACATTCAAGATCCACTTATCGAAAAATTATTCGAAGACCTTGCTCCAAAATATGCTCAAAGAGCAGAAGAAAAGGGAACAGCAGGTGGATATACAAGAGTTATCAAAACATCTCTTCGTCGTGGAGACAATGCACAACTTGCAATTGCTGAACTTGTATAATAAATACGATTTTTAATATAAACCATCAGGTTTTTCCTGGTGGTTTTTTTTGTTGAACATTAAAATTTTTCCACTTAGATTTATTTATAAAATTTGATATTTTTATGAAAAAAATGGCAATATTTATTTGACAAGATATATAGGTATGAATGTAAAATATATGTGTAAATTTATCGATTTTTTTATAAGGAAAGGCATGAAAAATAAAATTTCAAAATTGATTTTTGCTTTAATGGTTCCAGCAATGTTTGTTGTTGGACTTTTTTGTTGCCTTAATCCTTTTTCTATTGCAAGTGCAACAACCATTCATGGCGGAGCAATTTATGTTGGCAGTGGCTCTCTTTATACAATGAATAGTGGTGAAATCAGCAAGTCGAGTGCTTCGTATGGTGGAGGAGTTATGGTTGTTGGTGGAAACTTTTTGTTGAAAGATGGAACAATTTATGACAACTCTGCAACCATGCATGGTGGAGCTCTTTATCTTTGGAAAAGTGCTCAAACGACAATGAGTGGGGGAACAATAAGAAATAACACAGCCACTTCATATGGTGGTGGGGTTGAAATTAATGATAATTCAACTTTAAATTTTAATGGTGGATATATTAAAAACAACTCTTCTTCTGAAATTGGTGGTGGAATTGATGTTGGTGCAAACAGTTCGTTAACAATTACTGGTGGAGAAATTTCAGGGAACACAAGCAAATACGGTGGCGGAATTTATATTGATAAAACATCTTCTGCAACAATGACTGGCGGGTCAATTTTTGGTAACACAGCAACTTCAAATGGGTCAAACATATATAATATTGGCTCTTTTACAATGTCTAACGGCACAATTGGAAAAGAAAATTCAACTTCAAATGCAGATGCAATTGTAAATGAAGGGGCAATGTCTATCTATGGTGGAAATGTTTATGATAACATTTCAAATGCTGGAACAATTTATACAAAAATGGCAGCAAATATCAATGGAACAATTGCCATTACAAACGAAAATGCAAGAATAATTGTTGAAGACTGGGGTGGAACAGTGCCTTCATATACTGTTAAACCTTTGGCTCTTGATAAAGTGTTTATGATTTTGAAGGGTGGAGACTCTGAACCAGACCTTTCTACTCTTACAATTAATGGCTTTACTCTTTCAGATAAAATCTATTTAAAATCACAGAAAAATGCAGATGGAGATTGGGAGATTTGTGTTTCGGAAAGGATTTCAAATGTCACTTTCAATCCAACACGTGGAACTTGTGAAACAGAATCGATAAATGTTGGCTATGGTGAAGAATTTGGAACACTTCCTTCTGCTTATCGCACTGGATACAAGCTTTTTGGTTGGAGCAGAAACTATTTAGTTTAACAAACTATACTGGGTCATATCAAGGGGTTGCTTCTGCTGGAAAAATTACTTTGACACCAGCAAAAACAAACACAAGAGCGGGTTTTCAAATTCAAATGTGGAATAATGACTCGCTTATTGAAACAGATGGCGGAACCATGTTGTGGGCGAATTCAACCGGTCATTTCAGCACAACTTTCACAAAAACGGAAGAGCTTAAACAAATTTATTTCAGATTGAATGCAGATGCCGATGATGCCTATGTCATTTATGATATTCAAGACCTTGTGAATGGTCACACATATGTTGTTTCACTTGATGTTACAGAATTTGGCTTAAATAAAATTGTTGTTGAAAATGTAATGATAGAAGAAAACTCTTTAAATCAAGAAACAACATATACTTCTTCATCTATAAAATCAACAACAATAAATAATCAGCTTTGCAGTTTCACACTTTTTGCACATTACTCTATTGCAACAATAAGAGTGAGAGTTTCTAATCTTTCTGGAACCAATTCTGAAGGTGGTGTTATGGGCTCAACACAAGGTGTCAGAAGTTATGTTGGAAAGAAACTAGGTGACACAATTACTATTTCATATAAACCAAACGGAAAATATACATTTGCAAAAGTTGTTAAAGGTGAAACGTTTGAAAGCCCTGAAATAACTGACTTAAATTATACAATAACAGAAGAAGATTTGAACGAATCAATTATATATTTTACAATTTGTTATACGGTAAGTGTAAATCTATATGCAGATGGAGATGGAAAAGTTTCAATAAATAATCAAACTTTAAGTGGTTCTGCACAGCAGATATTTCCATATACGGGGTCTACTATTAACAACATAAGCATTCATGCTAGTGTTGGGGCAAGTGGAGATTATGTTTTTGATGGTTGGTTTGAAAATCCTAATTGTTATGGATTGGCTAAATATATTATTGAAAACAATACAATTACAGGAATTGATGGAAATATATATTTATGGGCAAAGTTTTTAGATATAAATACAAAAGAGAATTCCTATCGCGAATATTTTGTTTTTAATAAAAATTGGTTTGATATATATAAAGAAGCAGTAGATCGTTATGTCCGCGGGTTTTATTCGATTGGAGAAGTTTCACAAATGCGAATGATTCAATTTAGGTCTGACACGTCTTTAAATTCGCAATTAAACAACGGAACATATAGTTCTCGTTTAAAATGTAAACATAATAAAAGTTTTACAATTAATGGATCATTAGCTGATGCAGGTTCAGGGAATTGTCAAATTAAATATAAGGCATGCGATCAGGGAACTTGTGTGATTTTTTATACGGAAGATTCTAATATGAGGCCAATATATGCCGGTGATGACATGTCTTCATGTTTTGTTGGAATGACGCAATTATCTAATATTGTATTTGAGAATTTTGATACAAGATATACAAAAAACATGTCAGACATGTTTAATGGATGTTCGAATTTAAGTGCTCTAGACCTTTCGGTTTTTAATACGAGAAGAGTGATGAATTTTGACAGAATGTTTTATAATTGTAACAAGCTTTCTCTTTTAAATTTATCCAATTTTGAAATAAAAAATCGAGCAACAACAGAAAATATGTTGTCTTTTAATTCAACAGGTTTTAAATGTTTATATACGCCAAAAGTTTGCGAGAAAAATATTACAATTCCAAAAGAAATGTATGATTATGCAAATTCTTTATATGCTAATTTTAATATTGAAAAAGAATATGGCCCATATACGGTTCTCCCATTAGGCGAACAAGGAAGTCGTTACTATTTTTCAAACCCAGTTGAAAATTCACTTTATTATATAACTATAACAAGTGATATTTTAAGCTCGATTGTTACTGTTTGTGAAATTGGCACAAATGCGGAAATTAAAATTAAATTTGATTTTAATGAACCGCTCTTATGGTTTCATTATGAAGCATTATCCATACAAAATTCAAGTGGAAAGTGGGAAAGTTTACATTCACGGGCATATTTTACACAAAACCACAATGTTTTTGAGATAACAATTGTTCCAGAAAGCTCCAACTATTATTTTCAAATGAATGAAAGTGCTCTTTTTTCAACTTTTAATGAAAGTTTAAATAATAAAGGAATCAAATTGACAGAATTACAGTTTTTATGTATGAGCACAGATAGAATGGAAGATATGTCTTCATTGTTTGAAAATTGTTCGGATTTAACATATGTAAAAGGCTTGCAAAATCTCCATTATATGAATGTTATAAGTGCAAACTCTATGTTCGCGGGTTGCGATCGTATTGTAGAAATAAATATGGCAAATTGTGATTTCGATGCAACTGCGAATACAATGTTTTCTGAATGTAGATTTTTAACTGTTGTGGATTTAAGTAACAATGAATCTATTTCTGGAACGGACATTTTTAGTTGGTGTAGGAATTTAAATTTAGTGATTTTGCCACCATGGTGTTCAATCACGGTTGGAGAAAATGTAGCGACATATGTATTTGTGGATTTGGAAGGGAATGTATTAACTAAAATTGAAACACAGGATAGGTCAATGGTCATTATTAGAAGGGAATCAACATCATTAAACAGTAATAGCGAATCAAAAAATAGACTAATATTGAATAAAGAGATAAACACCTATTCGGCGTTTGCAATGATTTGTGTAAGTGCTCTTGCATATCATTTTATGAACAAAAAAAGAAAACAAAGAATTTAAAAAATAAGCTAAATAGATTTTTAACATCTGAATAAAAAAAGAACTTGAATGTTTGAAGTGAATCGGCGTTGGACACTTCAGTTTGGGTTCTTTTTTGTTTTTTTGGATTTAATCTGTTTTGCTTTAGATTTATGAGAGCTTTTGGGGGGGGCATGAAAAAATATGTTTTGTCATTTTTCGTTTTGATTTTAAAAAAATCTTTGATATAATTTCTATAAACAAGGTGGAGTGTTTTCAAATTTTGAAAAATCATTTTGTTTAAAAGTTAATTTTAATCATAAAAAACATATGGCAAATAATATAGGAGCAGGGAATATGGCTTGGTTTAAAAAGAAAAATGACGGAAAAATTGTAAAGAACAAAAAAGTGAAACTTGGTTTTGCTTTTGGTGGCGGAGCTCTTCGAGGGCTTGGATATATCGGTGTTTTCAAGGCATTTGAAGAACTTGGAATTAAGCCGGACTATATTGCAGGAACAAGTGTTGGATCTATTTTCGGGGCATTGCTTGCGGGTGGATTTACGTCTGATCAGGTTCTTGAAGAAATGAAAACTTTAAAATTTCGTGATATCAAGAACAGTCGATTCATTTGGAAACCATCAAATGCTGAAAACATTGAAGAAGTCTTGAAAAAGGTTTTCAAAAAAGATATCATGTTTTCTGAGCTTCAAATTCCGCTTTCTATTGTTGCAGTTAACATTCGAAACGGGAAAGAAGTCATAATCACAAGCGGAAGTGTTGCAAAAGCAAGTTCGGGTTCTTGTGCTCTTCCTGGAATTTTCACACCAGTTGTCTATGGCGACATGCATCTTATGGATGGCGGGCTTAAAAACGTTGTTCCAGCCGATGTTGTTCGTGAGATGGGTGCTAATGTGGTTATCGCATTTGACGTCAATCGAACGCGTGGAATTGGGACTGATTCGCTTAAAATGTTAGATGTTTTGAAGGGCTCTCTTGGAATTATCATGCAAGCAAACGTTGAAAAAAAACTTGAAGATGCCGATTTGATTTTAATGCCAAATCTTGATCGTTTCAGTGCTTCTAAGCTTGGTGATATTGACGCAATGATAAAAGCGGGCTATGATGTTGTAATGAACAATAAAGACGAAATAATCCGCCTTATTTCTTCTCGTCCTAAACTTAAAATTTACAAACTTGCAAGAAAATATCGTAATGCAAGATTAAAGATAAATGCAAAAGGAAAAACTGAAGATGAAAAACCAGTTCAATAAAAAAGTATTTCTTGGAAAGTTTATTTTAATTATTCTTCTTGGTGTGATTTGTGGTGTGTCGTGTTTGTTCTCAAGTCAAATTGAAAAGGCTCTTGGAATTGGCGACAAATCTGCATCTTTTTCTGCAAAAGAAGATATTGTTGATGGACTTAAAGTTCACTATCTTGATGTTGGGCAAGGAGATTGCACTTTTATTGAATTTCCAGATGATACAACAATGATGATTGATGCAAGCATTGCATCATATTCACAGCACATCATAAAATATGTTCAAGATCTTGGAGTTTCAAAAATTGATTATTTTGTTTTGACTCACTCAGACAATGACCATGTTGGTGGTGCAAAAGCGGTTTTTGATGCTTTTGAAATTGTAAATGTATATCGTCCTTTCCAAATTGCGGGGAAAGTTGTTGGGGGAACGACCGAACCAATTGCGGAAGAAACATTAAAGGAATATTATGAAACAATTTATCCTGGAGACATTCAAGTTGCAACAAACAATTCATATGCAAACTTCATTAAAAGTGCATATTCTGAAACCTATACATCTGGCGGTGTAACATATAAAGCAAATGTTACTGTAACTTATGACGGCATTAAAATTCCTGAAGCGACATCTGCTGAATTTTCATTTGAATTTTTCGCTCCACTTGTAAGAACAGGTGCAAGTGAGATAAACTATGGAGAGACTGGAACTCGTGGATATCCAACCAAAAACTATGGCAATGCCAACGATTCTAGCCCTGTAATGCTTCTTGAATATCATGAAAAGTCTTTCATTTTTACTGGTGATGCAAGTGAAACTGTTGAAAAAGACGTGATGAGCACTCTTTCAACAGAAGAAAAAGAACGCTTTAAAAATGTAGATGTTATGCAAGCTGGTCACCATGGAAGCCGTTATAGTAACTCTGAAGAATTTTTGGCACTTGTTTCGCCAAACTATTTTGTTATAAGTTGTGGAAAAGACAACCGTTATAAACACCCACATTCTGAGGTTTTAGAACGTGTTAAAGCTTTGCCACACACTGTTTCAGACTATATTTTGATCACTTATGAGTCGGGCGATATTTTGTTTGGACTTGATAAAGATGGAAGTCTTGTTTATGCGGCAAATGCAAGTGGCTCGGGAATTACGGTTTATTATTGGGAAATTGCTCTTGCGATTTTTGTTATTGGAACCATAATAATTTTAAGTGTGAAGGTTACTAAAAACAAAAAAGCAACCGCAAAAAGAGCAGTAAGCACTGCAAAAAAGACCGTTAATAAATATGCAAATAAATAGCAAAAAAACATGCATAAAAAAATGTGTGAAAAGTTAATGAAAAATAAAATAACGAAAAAATGTAAAAAACCCACTATAAAATGTGTTGTTTTCACTTTATAATTTGTTTTTGGTTGAAAGCAAAAATAAAATGTGTTATAATCAAACAAAAGAAAGGGAGCGATATGGTTCAAAACATTGCAATTGTTTCGTTTAAAAGTGGTCAGGCATATAACGTTGCCAAGGTTCTTGCTGGGCAACTTGATATGTCTTTTCTTGACACTGTGGAACTTTTCGAGTTTGACAATGCTCCACGAACGCAGTCTGACATGATAAGAGAATTTGGACTCAGTCTTTATAAAAAGAAAATTCGCTCAACTGTTAAATATGCAAGTTACTTTGAAAATACAGTTATCAATGTTGACATTTCTGCTCTTTATTCAAACAATGTTCTTGATATCGTCAAAAACAACTGTTTGCTTATCTATTTAAACAATGGAACAAAACGTGTTTATAACTATTTAAACAAGCAGCAATATCCAACAAAAGAACTAAAAAGGCTTTATAAACTCAGTCTTGACCAAGTTGAAAAACGCAATCGACAAATTAAAGAAAGAGCAGACATAACCCTTAATGTTACAGCCGCCCATGATCATGATCTTAAAATTGCGAGTGAAGTTATAAGGCACATTAAAGAATTTTATGGTGTTCGTTAAAAAATTTGTCAAAAACTATTTACAAATGCAAAAAGTTTGTGTATAATCACACGCAATTGGAGAAAATTTTATGGCAAACGTTACAAAAAGATCAAAAAAAATCTGGGTTGATGGCAACACTTTGGTTGAAAAAGATGGTGCAAGAATGGTTGATTTCGAGCTTAACGGAAATGGATATTCTGCAAAACTTAAAGCCTTCATTGAAAAACGAGACCAAGCTTTAGAAGAACAAAACAAAGCTTTGAAAAGCAAGAAAACTGTTGATCAAGAACCTGGACTTGAATAAAGATATATAAAAATTATAAATAAATAATGGTGCAAAAAATATTGCATCATTTTTTATTGCATAAAATTTAAAAATTGTTAAAAAGATTTGTATATATTGCATAAACTTTTTTTAAAAAATCGTTAGTTAATCTTCTTTTTGTTGTGATATAATTGCAAGTCCGTGTGCAAAATGAAAAGCTACACGGAGGAGTTAAAAAAATGCGAAAGAAGAAAAAAGTATTGTTTATTTTTGTTTCAATAATGGTTTGTTTAATTGCTATTTTTGCTGTTGTTTTTTCAACTTCAGAGAAGGGCAGTGAAAGCAAAGCGTTTGCTTTTGTAGAATCAAATGAAATTAATCTTAGCTATGATTCAGACAACACTGGGGCATATATTGTTTATGGACTTGATGAAGACTATGACTATTTCTATTTTGTTTGCGCAACAAGCAAAAGAGCAGAAGAAAAGAAAAATGAAATTCAAATGCAACCAACTCTCGACACAACCTTTTGGACAAGAATTTCAGATTGCACAATTGATTTTAATGGTCAGGGTGCGGTTATAGTTGTTAAAGTTATTCCAACTTCTAAAGAAATCAAAAACTATAAGATTTTCATCAATCCACTTGCTCACACAGGAAATCATGTTACAGTTTGCATGACGAAACGTTCTTCCGATTTTAAAGATGGCTTTGCAATCAATGATTTTGGCGATGTTAAACAAAACCGTTATGAACTTGAAACAAACTATCAAGTTTCAGTTGACAGTGGCTATGGATTCTTTGTTCAAGTTTTTGGTGAAGACTTGCTCTATTTTGAAAAAAATGGTCTTGGAATCACTCAAGGAAACAGCAGTGAAAGCCCAATTTTATATTCAACAAAAGAGTTTACTCCAGGACTTGTTGCAAACCTTGCAAAAGGCAAACACTATGTTGAAGCGAAAATTTATTCTGTTAAACTTGACGAAAATAACCAAGGCATTGCAGGAACCGAAACAATTGAATTTACTGTTGTTTTAAAGGTTAACATTGAAAAGGGAGAATCTTCAATTATTCCAACCGTTTCAACTGGAGATGGCAAGGGCGATGGAACTGTAATGCAAAGTTTATCAAAAGGAGAAGTTTGGGGAATTGTTGTTGCATCAATTTTTGGAATGTTCATTTTGCTTTATATTTTTGGATATGTTTTTCTTTACAGAAAAGGCAAACTTGAAGGAAGAAAGCTTTGTGCAATTTACAGTTTTTTGCCAAAACAAAATTAAAATCATGAAAGAATTTAATCTTATCAAACCGACTTTCCAAGAAAAGTTTTCTATGGGGTCGGTTTTTTTATGCACATTTTTTCTTTCGGCATAATCTTATATTTTTCTTTAATATATTTTTATAACAATCAATCCTCGTTTGTTGACATATTTTTTATGATTTATTATAATAATATTATGACGAATTTATTTGAAAACTTAACCTTGGACAGAGTTGCTTTCACCGTTTTTGGAATGCCAATTTATTGGTATGGAATTATCATTACTTTTGCAATTATGTTGGTGTTTGGGCTCTCTTTTCTGCTTTGCAAAAGAAAAAAATTGAGTCCAAATTTGCCATATGAAATTATTGTTGCAATTTTGCCACTTGGCATTTTATCTGCAAGGCTTTTCTCGGTTTTATTTGACAGCGGGCTTACCATTGCAGACTATTTCAAGTTTCGTGAAGGCGGAATGAGCATTATTGGTGCGATTATTGGTGGTCTTATCGGAATTATTATTTTGTGTCTTATAAGAAAACACAATTTTCTTGAAGTTGCCGACCTTATTGTAACAATGCTTATTTTAGCACAAGGAATTGGAAGATGGGGGAACTTTGCAAACGGCGAAGTATATGGTCAGGTTGTGACAAATCCATCACTTCAATTTTTCCCATATGCCGTTAACATTGATGGAACGTTTTATGAAGCATTGTTCTTTTATGAAAGTGTTTTAGACGTTTTGGGTTTTGTTGGACTGATTTGCATTTATTGGTTTACAAAGCAAAAAGGCTTGTGCCTTGGAACCTATCTTGTTTATTATGGCACAATCCGTGCAATTTTGGAAACAAGAAGACAGTCGGAGTATATTTTAAAACTTGGTTCTTTGCCAATTTCACAGCTCATGAGCTTTGCGATGATTGCTTGCGGAATTGGAGTTTTTGTATATGTTTTAGTGAAAGAACTTAAAAATAAAGGAAAAAAAGATGAAACAGAAAAAGTATTACACACAAATTGAAGTTGATGAATATGTAAGAAAACTTATGACAGACAGTGAAATTGCTTTGTCAAAACAGGCTGAAAGGCTTGAAAAAGAAAAGCAAATTAATAAAAATCTTACAAAAGAACTTGAAGCAAGCAAGCAAAAAGAAAAATCAACTGCAAGACTTTTAACAATTGCTGAAAGAAAAGCAAAATATATTGAATCTACAACAAGATCAAAGTGTGCAATGGAAATTGAACGTCTTGCTCGCCTTTCAGAAAAGTGGGAAGATTTTTTTGCTGGACTTTCAGAAAAATATCAAGCTCTTGACAAGGCAAAACTTGACGAATTTAAAGAAGAGCTAACAACTGTGATAAATCAAATGGTTGACATGCAATCGGGCTTTGAAGAACCTGTTTCGCCCGCCGAAAAAGCACATCTTGAAGAAATCAATCGCCTTGGAGTTGTTAAAGAGAAGAAGAAAAGCGAACTTGATGGAAGGTTTGATAAACTTGTTCTTGAATTTAACATGAAAATTGGTGACAATGCAACTCGTGGTCGTGGTCGTCCTAAAAAATCAGAAGCTGAAAAACTTGCAAGCAAAAAAGCAAAATCTTCAGTTTATCCACCAAAAGGTGCAAGCGGCTTCGACTTTGAAGAAGCATTAAATCCAACTGACAGCCTTGAAGACATCATGTCTGACCTTATGGGAAAGAAATAAAAAAAAGACTTGGAAAAAACCAAGTCTTTTTTGTTTATTCTTTTTGAGTGTTGTCATCAACAACCAAACATTCGGTTGAAAGAAGGGTTGTTGCAATGCTTACTGCATTTTCAAGAGCGGAAATTTCAACTTGTGTTGGGTCAACAATTCCGGCTTCGAACATGTCAACAAATTTAAGGTTAAGTGCATCATATCCGATGTTTGGGTTTTGCTCTGAAGCAAGATAATTTAAAATTTCATTTGCATTTACTCCGGCATTTTCTGCAATTTGGCGGATTGGTGATTCGATTGCTTTTAATATAATTTCGCAACCAATTTTTTCTTCATTTTCCAAGGTTTCAGAAAGTGCAAGAAGTTCTTGTTTTGCTTTTAAATATGCAGTTCCGCCACCGGTGACAATTCCTTTTTCAAGGCTTACTTTTGATGCTGACAGAGCATCTTCAATTCTAAGTTTTTTCTCGGCACATTCAACTTCAGTTTTTGCGCCAACTTTAATAACTCCGATTCCTTGGCAAAGTTTTGCAAGTCTTTCTGAAAGTCGGTTTTTGTCATATTCATCGGTTGCTGAAAATTGTAAATTTCTGATTTTATTTTTTAGTTCTTCAATTTTTTCAGGGCTGCCATAACCATTAATGATTGATGTTTTGTCTTTTGAAACTTTAATTGTTTTAGCTTTTCCAAGACAATTCAAATCAACTTGAGAAAAGTTTTCATATAAAGTTGAGACAAAGGTGGCACCTGTCAAAACTGCAATATCTTCAAGTGTTTCTTTTCGTTTGTCACCAAAAAGTGGGGCACGAACAGCACATGAAAGAATTGTTCCACGAAGTTTGTTTAAAACAAGAGCAGAAAGTGCATCTTGTTCAATGTCTTCAGCAATGATGAAAAGTGGTTTGCCGGTTTGCATAACTTGTTCTAAAACAGGCAAAAGTTCGGCAATGGTGTTGATCTTTTTATCAGTAACAAGAATATATGCATCAGACAATACACATTGCATTTTTTCAGTGTCAGTTGCGAAATATGGGCTTAAAAAACCACGGTCGAAACTCATTCCTTCAACAATTTCAACGTTTGTTTTGTCGGTTTGACTGTCGCCAAGAACAAGTGTGCCATCTCTTCCAACTTTTTCCATTGCACTTGCAACAATTTTTCCAATTTCGGGGTCGCCAGAAGAGATTGTTGCAACCCTTTCTATATCAGAATAAGACTTAATAGGCTTGCTGTTTTTAATAAGGTTGTTTACAATAACTTCTGTTGCCTTTTCAATTCCTTTTTTAAGAAGTGTTGGACTTTTTCCAAGTGTAAGGCATTTTTGCCCTTCACTTATAATGAAGCATGCAAGAATGGTTGCAGTTGTTGTTCCGTCGCCTGCAAGCTCATTTGTTTTTGTGCTTGCTTGTTTTAAAAGGTTTGCGCCGAGATTTTCAAATGGGTCGGCAAGTTCAATGTCTTTTGCAATTGTAACCCCATCGTTTGTGATAAGTGGGGAAGTGTATTTCCTTTCAAGAACCACATTTCTTCCACGTGGTCCAAGTGTAAGCCGAACGGCATCGGCAACTTTTTTCACTCCGTTTTCAAGTGCATTTCTTGCATCTGTTCCATATAAGATTTTTTTGCTCATAAAATTTTCTCCTCTGCTAGTTATCTAATACTGCCAATATGTCGGTTTGACGAATAAAAATAAGTGGTTTTTTGTCAACGATGGCTTCAACACCTGAATATTTGTTGAAAAGAACTTTGTCGCCTTTGTTCACTTGAAGAACAAGTTTTTTCCCATCGGCGTTTTCTCCGCCTGTTGGCACAAATAGAACTGTTCCGGTTTTAATTCCTTCTGAATCGTGTTTTCCAAGAAAAATTCCGCTTTCAGTTTGGTCGGCTGTTGTTTCAGAAATCACAATTCGGTCAAATAATGGTTTAATATTCATGATTTTCTCCTTCATATTCATTATGCTTTTGCCATAAAATTTAACAAAAAGGAAAATTGCAACTTGGTGGCAAAGATTGTCACAAAAAAAGTGTTTGTGACGAAGCACAATTGCATTATATAAAAGGAAAATTTCAAGTGCAAGAAAGAGTGACATATCAAAAATTCTATATGCCTCGCAACGAGCGGGGAAATCAGGTTTTAAAGCTTGTGATTTTTTTATTGTTGATATTTTTATGTGTGCTTTTTGTTTGTGCTTTTATTGCACCATTCTTGTTTAAAAATAAAAATAGAAAAGTTTTTTGCGAACAAACATTTTATTATGTTGTGCTTGAAAAAACAAAAAATAAAAACAATGTTGAATATTTGAAAACCAAAGTTAAAAACTCGGGTGGTGCTGGCTATGTTTTTTATGACGGCGGAGAATATGAAATTGTTGGTTTTGCATATAAAACAAAATTTGTTGCAGAAAAAATTGTTTCAAGTGTTCCATATGGTCTTGAAGCTGAAATTGTTGAAAGAACTGTGCCGAAAATAAAAAGAAAAGCTCAATCTGAAATTGTGGCAAACATAGAATTTTTTGAAGCATATAAGTTTATTTCAAATGTGGCTCATGATTTTTATGACAATATAATTTTATATTCAAAGTCTAAAATTTCAGATGCAGAGTTTTACAGATGGCTTGAAAAGAACAAAATTGAAAGTGAAAATTTGTTGGAAAAAATCAGCAACACAAAGAGCAAGAAAAGTTTGCTTAAAAGTCTTTCAGTTGAAGTTTCAACAATGCTTTTGATGGTTGAAAAAACTTTTGAGAATGTTTCAAATGAGATTTATAAATCTGGCGAAGCGGACAGTATAATGAAAAATGGATTTGTGATTATGGTGGAAATGTGGATAAATATGAATGAAAATATAAATAAAATTAGATAAAATCACAGAAAATCGAACATTGTTTAAAATTTTATTTGTAAAATTTATATTATTTGTTATAATAAATACACTAACAAAAGGAAGAAACGAAAATGGGCTTGATGAATTGGTTAATGAAAGGTATTGGTTTTGAAGGCGAAGAAGGGGCAAATGAAAGTGCTGAAGCTCTTGCTGAAGAAAAACGTAAAATGAAAGAAATCAAAAAGCAAGAGAAAATGGCAAAGAAGCTTGAAAAACAACGAGCAAAAAATGCAAGTTTGCAAAAACAAACTGGCGAAGAAGAGGAAGAACAAGCTCCAGCTCCACGCCAACCAATTTCAGAAACTTCTTTCCCACATGACGAACCAGAGCAACAAACTTTTGATGGTCAATATAGTGGGCAATCTTATGGGGGATATGACGGTCAGTCATATGGTCAAACATCAATGAATACATATGGAAATAAAAATATTGTTTTCTTCTATCCAAAAAGTTATGGAGAAGTTAAACAACTTATAGACTATTTAAAACAGGGCGAATCTGTAATGCTTAATCTTGACGGTATTGGTGACGATGAAGCTCAACGCATGCTTGATTTTTCAAGTGGCGCAGTTTATGCTGTGAATGGTTCAATTAAAAGAGTTGCTGGAAACATTTTCTTGCTTACTCCTGAAGGTCTTGGCATAATTTCAAATCAAAAACAATAATTTTTAAAAGCAGTGGAACCACTGCTTTTTATTTTGTTTCAACAATAAAAGAAAAATAGTAAAGTTGCATCACCTATAAATGTTTTAATGTGTTTTTTACAAAATAAAAAATGTCACAACAATTTTGTTGTGACAAAAAGGTGGAAAGCAGGAAAATTAAAATGAATAAATTTACAATTTTTATGAATATTATTTTTTCTTATTTTTTACAGTTTTTTCAAGCCTTAAAATTTCATTTCTAAGATAGTTTATATCTTCTTGTTGCAGAGATAATTTATTGTCTTTTTCTTTAATAATTTGGTTTACTGCCTGTTTATTATAGCCCATGAAACTTGAAGGGATATTGTTCATTTTTACTCTCCTGCTATTACTAGAATATACATTTTTCGTCAAAATTATGCATTTTAATGTTGCTTATTTAATTTGTTGACTTTTTTTGTGGGTTTTGCTATGCTATTTATAGGTGAAAAATATGTATAGAATTCTTTTGGTTTGCACTGGTAACACTTGCAGAAGTCCGATGCTTGAAACCATTTTGAAGGAAAAGCTTAAACTTGCTGGAAAGCAAGCTGAAATTAAAAGTGCGGGACTCAGTGTGCATAATGGCGACAAAGTGACAAAACTTGCAAGAGATGCTTTGAAGCCGCATAATCTTGTCATTCGACATAAGCCAACACAACTAACCAGCAAGGCTTTAGAGCGAGCAGATACGGTGATAACCATGACTGACGAACAAAAACAATATCTCAGAAATGATAAATGTTTTTATAAGGTATATTCAATGCGTGAAGTTGTTGGATATAATGTCCCTGATCCATATGGTTTTGGAACAAGAAGTTATAGTGAATGTGCATATGTTTTGGATAAAGCATCTGATAAAATTGTTGAAAATTTAATAAAGGCAGGGAAGATATAATGAAAATTTTTCTTGGGTATGACAGAAGGGGTGAGAAACTTGCTCTTCATCTTGCTGAAACATTAACCGAACAAGGATATGAAGTTAACATTCCTAAAGATGATGAAGAAGATCATAAAAACTATCCGGTTCAAGCAGAAGCAGTTTGCAATCAAGTTTTAAAAAACAAGGGCTCAAAAGGACTTTTGGTTTGTGGAACCGGTGTTGGAATGATGATGGCTTCAAATCGTTTTGAAAAAATTCGTGCGGTTCTTGCATGGGAACCGGCGGTTGCATATTTTGCAAGAAGACATGAAGATGCGAATGTTTTGGTTCTTGCAGGCGGATATAAAGATGATAAATTTGCTGTTAAACAATCTGCAAAACCGGAAGACATTGTGAAGGTGTTTTTTGAAACAGAATTTGAATGTGACAGACATGTTGCAAGAATAAAAATGCTTGATGAAATTGCTAAAAAATAGAAATTTTAAAGGACGAAAACTTAAATGACTGAAAAACAAAATCATGATAAAATGCAAAAAACAGACAAAAATGCATTAAACTTTACAATTTTGAAATATTTTCTTGTGACAGTTTTAGCTTGTGTTACTGCAGTTTTTTATTTCTTTGCAGTTTCAATCTGTCTTTCTCCAAAAAGCATGATTGTCTCTTGTCAAAAGATGGGCTGGAAGGGTGGAGAGCTTCTTTGTTATGAAAGAATATATGACGAATCTGGCAAAATTGAAGATCTTTATAACTTTACAGTTTCAAGCATAAATGCAAAAAACAATAGACAAACAATCTTATGCATTGCAACTCTTCAAGACAGAAATGATTATGATGCATTTTGTGAAAAATTAGACCTTAGTGCAAAGCAAACTGTTAAAATTGAATATGTTGCATATGTTGGCAATCTTGATAGCTATCTTGAAAATCAAAAAGTTTTAGCACTTTATAACAGCGGAAAAAAATCGAAAGCAAAGCAAGAAGCTTTTTCAAACCTTGAAAGTCAAAACAAATATTCATTCTCACTTGATGCCTATGTTTCTTGTCTTGGAGATAATAAAGCAAAACTTTCAGCGCTTGCAGATGAAGTGTTTGAAAATAAAACCATTTTAGAACATATTGACGAAAGAATTTCGCTTCTTGAATATTCATCTCTTGGGAAAATTGAGCAAGTGATGAGTGTTTACACTTTGTTGAAAGTCAATAAAATTAAATATCAATTGCTTGTCGCTCAAGATAAAACCGAGCAAGCAAATGCGGTGCAAGCAGAAATTTCTCGTCTTCAAAATGAATATACTTCACTTATTGCTGAATAGTGTGATAAAAACACAATTTTAAATCAAACTAAAACCACCAGATTTGGTGGTTTTTTATTATTTATAATAAATAATTAAAAAAATGCCAAAATTTACTTTTATTTGTTTGACAATGTAAACTTAAAAATTGATAATATTCAATAGGAAGAAGTCCAAAGAAGGAGAAGGGTTTTGAAAAATTTTAAGAAATTTTTAACTTATCTTATCATTTCAATAACCTGCTGTCTTTCAGTTGGGCTTTTTGTTTTTACTGGAATTGTTAATAAAATCTATGCTGAAAGCACTGCCGATATGGGTGGTTTTGCAGTTATAAGTGCAAAATCAACAGTAAACATTAAAACCGGAACAAAAATATCTGGATTCAGAGCTAATAATGGTGGGGCTTTTTATGTTTCTGGTGGGTTGAATATTTATGGTGGAACCATTTCAGGAAACACTGCGGTTCAAAATGGTGGTGCAGCATATGTTGCAAGCGGTGGTGTTCTCGGGATTTATGGCGGAAGCATCACGGGAAACACGGCTGCAAAGGGAAGTGCTGTTTATATTAATGGCGGAAGCATGAAAGTTGGTGGCGGAACGGTTGAAGGTGATATTTATTTGGGAAATCATTCTAATTTGTCGCTTCAATTGGGAACTCTTAAAGGAAAAGTTGTTGATGATTCAACAACTGGTTGTGTTATTGATGTTTTACAAGATATGAATTTAAAAAATGCATCTTTTGTTCTTGGCGACAAGTCTCGAATTGATGTTGGAAATGATGATAATGGTTACACGGGAAGTTCTCCACGTTTCAATATTAAAGTTTCGTCAACAAGATCTGCTGGTGAAATTGTAAGGTTTTACGGGAAAGGATATAAACCAAACTATTATACTATTTCGGGCTATGATGCTGAAAACTATTATCCAACTGTTGTTGAAACGACAGAAGGTTGGTCAATTTATCTTGCACAAAATCGAGCAACAACACTTTTGTCAACTTGGAAAGAAAAAGTTGTAGAAGATGGAAACGTTAGTCTTTCAAGCATTGAGAAAATTGTTTTTACAACTGAGATTTCAAGTGAATATTACATGTTATATAAAAAGTGCACAATCGGTTCAATTGATGTTTGTTTTAATGCGGGTGTTCTTTATTTTGCTTATGATGGCAAAATAATGGCTCCACAAGACAGCTCAAATTTGTTTAATGGTCTTGAAAGTTTGAAAGAGATTGAATTTGGAAACTTTTATGCAGAAAATTTAATCAACGCAAGCTTTATGTTTGCAAACTGCACAAGCCTTAAAGAACTTTATATCTATGACAATTTTGATTTTTCAGCAGTTACACTTTTCACTGGAATGTTTCAAAATTGCGAGGCGTTAAGCTATTTAGAATGTGGTTTTACCACTTCTAATGCGACAGATATGTCTTTCATGTATTCAGGTTGCAAAAATCTTCAAGACATTATGGAACATCATTATTTTGGAGAGGCGGAAAATGCAAAGTTAAAATCTATTCGTGGAATGTTCTCTGGCTGTAAAAAGATTGAATATTGCAACCTTAACGAGCTTTTAACTGTAAATGTTACTGACATGAGCTATGTTTTTGATGGCTGTTCTTTATTGACAACTGTTGAAATTGGAAATTCTAACTATTTTTCAAATGTTACAACCATGAAAGCAATGTTCAGAGGTTGCACTTCGCTTTCAAGTGTTAAAACAAGTGCAATGGATACGTCAAAAGTAACTGATTTTTCATCAATGTTTGAAGGCTGCGGAATCACTGATTTTGACGGGTTAGATGGCACATCAGCAACAGATATGAGCTATATGTTTTATGATGCACCAAATCTTGTTGAATTTTATTATACGAAAATGATAACCAACAAAGTTACCGACATGAGTTATATGTTTGGGGCAAACATTGCATCTGTGACAAAATTGTCATATGTCGATTTGGGTGATGCTGACACTTCAAAAGTAACGTCAATGGCTGGGCTTTTTCAAAACCGAAACAATCTCGAGACGATTAAAGGTTTTCAGACAATTGACACATCAAGTTTGACGCATGCTTCAAACATGTTTTTCGATCTTCGTAAGTTGGCGACTCTTGACATTAGTGCTTTTTCTGCAAGAAGTCTTGTTTCATATTCTGGAATGTTGGATTTTTCTTGTGAAGAAGTTTATGGAAAAGGTCAAGGCATGAAAACTGTTATTACTGAAATCACTTGTCCAGAAAATCTTCCTTTTGAAATTCCTTTTACTGCAGCTGGAAAATTTTATCGTGAAGACACAAACCAAGTTGTTTCTGCAATCCCTGCAAATTTGACAAAAATTATCAATTTAAGAATTCTTGGTAATGTTCAATTGACTGATGATTGGTCAAGCTATTTTTCAAGTTCCGACGTTAGAAATCTGATTTTTGATACAACAATTTCAGAATCTGAATATTCAAAAATTGGTGAGACGCAAAGCGGAATTTCTATTTATCAATCAAAAACAAATAGTGGTGACTATGCCGTTATCTATCTTGGCGAAATTTATGCACCTCAAGATTGCAGCAATTTATTTAGAAGTTATAGCAATCTTGAAAGTGTTGTTTTCAGAAACTTAAACACAAGCAATGTTACCAACATGTATGCAATGTTTGATGGGTGCGTGAAATTAAAAACTCTTGATCTTTCAAGTTTTGACACTTCAAAAGTGCAGAATATGATTACAATGTTTTGCAATTGCAATGCACTTGAAAGTGTTAATGTTTCAAGTTTTGAAACTTTAAACGTTAAAGAATTTCAAGACATGTTTACAGGTTGCTATTCGTTGAAAGTTCTTGATCTTGGTTCTTTCTATATTGCAGAAGATGCCGCAGTGGGCGGAATGCTTGACCTTTTGGAAAACTCTCAACTTGAGAAGTTTATTGCACCATATTTCTGTGCTGCAGAGTTGAAAATGTCAACCGGAAACACACTTTTCTATAGAACACTTTATTCAACTGAGGGTGAATCTGTTTATGAGACTTTAGGTTTAAAAAATATTGAAGCCGGAAGAACATATATTGCAGGAATTATGATTACAACAGATATTGTCCAAAAATATAATTTTGCGACAAAAGTTGTTTTTTCAAATACTCTTCCTTCTTCAGATTATGTTCTTGACAATCAATATTCAATCACAGATTCAAAAACACAACTTAGTGTTTATGTTCTTAATAAAGAAGTGTGGTTCTATTTCCCTCAAATCATTTTTTCACCAACGAATAGTTCAAATCTTTTTAACGATTTTGGTGGTTGTAGGGAATATGTATTTGACAATTTTAACACACAATATGTTACAGACATGTCTTTGATGTTTGCTGCAAACTATAGCCTGCAGAACCTTGACATAAGCATGTTTAACACTCTACAACTTTTGAATATGGGTGGAATGTTTAAAGCTTGTGAAAAACTTGAAAAAATTAAATTGTTTTCTCGAACATCTCGTGTTGAAGACATGAATTGTTTGTTCTCTGGTTGTGCAAGACTTGAAGGAATTGACCTTGGCGTGCTTGACACTTCAAGTGTTACAAACATGAATTCAATGTTTTCATATTGTGAAGGCTTGAAAAGACTTGATTTGAGCAATTTTGATACAAGCAACGTTAAAGATCTTGCTTATATGTTTAGCGATTGTTTGCTTCTTGAAAAAATTGATGTTTCTTCGTTTATTTTTGATAACGTTACAGATGTTACAAGCATGTTTGATAGTTGCAAAAACCTTAAAACCATCATTTTTTCAGATAAGTTAAATACAGAAAAAATTACAAATATGATGGCAATGTTCCAATATTGCACATCGCTTGAAGATCTTGATTTGTCAATGTTTTCAACCGTAAATGTAACAGACGTGCAAAATATGTTTTATCATTGTGAATCATTAAGAACTCTTGATCTTTCAAGTTTTGAATTGCCAAACATGACGAATTGTAGTGGAATGCTTGATTTTTATAGCAATCTTGACTGGATTAAAACGCCATTTAATGTTACACAAAGAATCCCATTCACTGCAAATTGTGACCTTTATGATATTGACACTCTTGAAAGGGTGACTGCGGTTCCTGCTGGAGATAGCACAAGTCACACCTATGCACAAAGTTTGATTTTGCCAACAACTTGGAAAACAGAAGTTAATGCACTTCTTCCAAGTGGAAAAACCGTTTTCAATAATCTTTCAAGAATTTATTTCTTTGACGATATTACACAAATTGAAGGTGCATCTATTACATACACAAACCTTGGAAAGCTCAGCACAAACATTGATGTATATTATTATGAAGTAGAAGGATTTCTTGCATTTTATGCACCAATGAAAATTAAATTGCCGGCAAACAGCAGCAATTTGTTCTCGAATCTTTCAATTAAAACAATAGACATTAAAAACACCTCAACAAGTGGTGTCACAAACATGTCTTGGTTGTTTGCGAAGTGCTCAAGATTGAAGGGTGTAAATTTTGGTGATCTTGACACAAGCAGTGTTACGAACATGAGCTATATGTTCTATAATTGCTCATCGATGATTGGTGTTTATATGGTAAACCAAAACACTTCAAATGTTACAAACATGGCAGCAATGTTTTCTGGTTGTTCATCTTTAACACTTGTCAATGCTTTGACTGAAAGTGATATCGCAAACACATATTCAATCGAATTTAACACAAAAAATGTTATAAACATGTCTTCAATGTTTGAAAATTGCTCAAGCCTTACTGGCGGGGGAGATAAGTGTTTAAATTTCAATTTTTCAACCGAAAAAGTTAAAGATTTTTCAAGAATGTTTGCAGGTTGTTCAAAAATTGAAAACTTTGCATTTAATAATATCGCATTTACAAGTGCTTTAAATTTGAATGCAATGTTTAAAAATTGTAAGAGTGCAGTGCAAATTTGTTTCTATATTGAAAATGGAACAACTGGTGAAAACATCACAAACATGTCTTCAATGTTTGCTGGTTGCATTTTGCTTGAAACAATCAAGAATTTGGATTTATTAAGAACTTCAAGCTTGCAAGAAATGAACTATATGTTCCTTGATTGTCAATATCTTGCTGAGATTGACATGACAAACTTTGATCTTAGCAATGTTACAGAAACTTCTTGTGTTTTTGAAGGAACAAATATAAGCCTTATTAATGCTCCAAAATATATTCCAACCTCAGTTAATATCAATTTATATACAACCCTTTATAACAAGTCATCAAGAGTGGGTTATGCAACTCTTTGCAGTGACAATGCGGGAATGATGTTGCTCAAAAGATTCACCATCACAGTAAATTCAAATAATGGAACACTTTCATATACCACAGGGTGGACAATTTCTTCACCAAATGCACAAAAATTTGTATATTATGGCGACTCAATTGGAACTTTTGTTACGGTTGTAAGAACTGGTTACACTTTAAATGGATTTTATACTGATATAACCACTGGAACAGAAATTTTGGCAAGTTATATAATTACTCATGATTATACACTTTATGCGAGATGGAAAAAAACTGCCTATACTTTGACATTTAACCCTAACACTGGTTCAACTTCAACTTCAAGCAAAACAATATATTATCAACAATCAATTGGAACTGTTCCAATTCCAACGAAAACTGGATATGAATTCCTTGGTTGGAGCAGAAACTATTTCGAATATTCAAAGATTATCAATCGTTTTGGAGCTTGCACACCATCTGGAACGGGCGAGTTCACTTTAAAACCAACCTCTTCGGTTCAAACAACCTATGCTCTTGCAATTTCAACATATAATGGAACAAGTTTTGTTTCAACAATTTTGTCGAAAAATGAGACTGGAAGATATGGTGTTTCGTTCACAAAATCTTCAAGCTTTAACAGGCTTCAATTTAAATATAAGGGTGATCAAGAAGAGGCCGGATTCTATTATGATTTGTCAGGACTTGTTAACGGACAGGTTTATAATGTTTCAGTAAATGTTACAACAATGGCTCTCAACAATATTGTTTTGAATAATATTATGATTGAAAGAAACACTACAAACACCATAAGCACTTATACAAATGATTATGTCACTGCTTCAACTTATAACACACTTGCTTATGGCTATACAGTATTTGCAAGATGGAAAATTAAAACTGTAACTGTTGACATTGCAAACCTTTCTGGTGATGGCTATGAAGGCTCTGTAATGGGAAATGTGAACGGAAGATATTCAATTTCAGTGAAATATGGCGACACTTTGACAATTTCATATTCACCAAATGGATTGTATGCATTCTCAAAAATTGTAAAGGGAACAACATGGGAAAGCCCAACAATAAGTGGAACAACATATACGATAACTGCTGCAGACGCAGATGTTGGGAAAATCAGCATTCGAATTTGTTATATGGTTGCTGGATATCTCCATTCTGTTTCTGACGGAGATGTTGATGATGCAACCGGCGGAACAGTTAAACTTTATGCAAATCAAACACCTGGTGCAAGTGTTTCTAACAATTGGGCATATGGTGGCCCAAACATTGAAAGAACAATTTATGCAACACCAAAAGAGAGTTGGACATTTGATGGTTGGTTCAAAACTGCAGATTGCTCTGGAACAGCAGTTTCAACAGATGCAGAATATACTTTCAAAACTGGATCTAACGGAAACTTCACATATTATGCAAAATTTGTTCCAACACAAAAAGTTCTTCCAACTTCGTGGAAAACTGAAGTTGCATCAACAACCTATATGACAACAACGGTTACACCGGCAAATTTAACAAAAATCTCATTTGAGACAGTGGCTCCAACTGGCTATTCACAAATCGGAAGACTTTCAACAAAACTTCAAGTTTATGCAAATGATACAAATGCAAACGAAATTGCATTTGTGTTTAACAAGATTGTTGCACCTGCAAATTGTGAAAAATTGTTCTATGGGCTCACAAATGTTAAAACAATTTTATTTAACACTTTTGACACTTCAAAAGCGACAACATTTGCGTCAATGTTCCAAAATTGTTTGGCGCTTATAAGCATTGATTTAAGTTCGTTTGAAACCCCACTTATAACAAGCATGGCTTCAATGTTCAATGGCTGTGAAAAACTTACATCTGCAAACCTTTCAGGAATTTCAACAAGCAATGTTACGAATATGGAATCGTTGTTCAGTGGCTGTGTAAAGCTTGGATCAATTTCATTCTCGTTTGATACTGCCAATGTTACAAAAATGAATTCAATGTTCGCTGATTGTGCAACTCTTACAATTTTGAATTTTAATGAAGATATTTTTAACACTTCAAATGTTGAAACAATGGCATTAATGTTCTCGGGTTGTTTAAAACTTCAAACAATCACTTGGGGCACCAATTTCAGCACAAGCAAAGTTACAGACATTTCATATATGTATTATCAATGCACAAGCTTAACCGAACTTGATCTTTCAAAATTTGATTTTTCAAAAGTTACATCTTTTGATAAAGCATTTGACCTTGGAGACAATAAGGCTATTGAGTCTATCAATGGACAAATCAAGGCGAACCCAACACAAAAAATTCCTATCACTTGTGACATGACTGTTGGATATTGGTCATATAGCGATGGGGGAATTGTTGACTCGATGTATGTTTATACTTCTGGTAAATATTCATATATAAGAAGACATGAAACAACGTTCTTGTCAAGCTGGAAGAATTATTATAGTGGATATGCAAATATCAAATCGATAACTTTCTCAAACATGGTTCCTGGCAGTTCATATACATTGAAATCAATAAATGTTGGAACAGGAATTAAAACCTATGTTAACAGCGCAACGAAAGAAGTTATATTCTCGTTTATTGGAACTATCTATGCTCCAATAGATTGTTCAAACTTGTTCTATAACTGCTCAGGTATGGAAAAAATAGTGTTTAACAATTTCAACACATCAAAAACAACAAACATGAAGCAAATGTTTTCGGTTTGCACTTCGTTAACATCGATTTGGTGCCCATTCTTTAACACATCAAATGTTACAACAATGAGCCAGATGTTCCAACGTTGTGAAAGCTTAACATCGCTTGATCTGTCAAGTTTTAAAACTTCATCGGTTAAAAGCTTCAGTTGGATGTTCCATGGTTGCAGTGCACTTAAAACCCTTAATCTTTCAAGCGGGTTTACAAGTGAAAAAGCAACTGATGTGAGTTGGATGTTCAACGGTTGCTCTGCTCTTGAAAAACTTGATTTGAGCAGCATGGACTTGTCTGCACTTTCAACAACTTCAAGCGACACATATAATGGTATGCTTAACTTTACAACAAGTTCAAATCTCTACTATTTCAAGACTCCTAAAAATTCACCGGTAGTGATCACTCCAACATATAACAAAACAACCACAACAGATGTAAAGTGGTATAAACTTTCAACCTATTCATATTCAACCACATCAACAATCAAAGTTCCTGCAAACAGCGCAAGTGTTGAATATCGCAAAGGTTTCATTTTAACAGCAAAAGCGACTGAAGGAACAATCTCTCAAACAATTGGTTGGATGGGTTCTGGCGAATCTGCAACAAAAATTGTTTCAGATGGCGATGTTTTTGGAAGACTTCCAACAATAACGAAAGATGAATATAGACTGAGATATTGGCACATTAATGGTGGCTCAAGCATTGATGAAACATCGGTTGTAAGTCTTTCAAGCATGACAAAAAGAGAGATTTGCCCAGAGTTTAGGGTAAATACTGCTTTGTTCCCATCTGATTGGCAAAATCAAATTGCAACTTCAGACCGAATGAACATAAAAATTCAGCCATATACAATTTCTTCAATAATGTTCCTTAAAATGCCACAATTCAGTTCATATGGTGTTTCAGATCATACATTCTATGGCTTTATTGAAAACGTTTCAGTTTATGCAAAGGAAACAGATGGAAGATATTCGGTTGTATTCACATATGGAAACTATGGCGAAATTTGGGCGCCTGAAAATTGTGCAAGAATGTTTGCAATGCTTAATGTGAAAACCTATGTATTCAGCAACTTTGTTGGAACAATGATTCGTTATGCTGACGATATGTTTAACCATAATGATGTTTTGGAAACCATTGACATGAGCAGGGTGGATATAAGCAATGTTCAAAGTGCATATGAACTGTTTGACTTTGGAAGTGCTCCAATTTCTTTATTTAAAACGCCTTTAAAAACCCCAGCATTTACTATTTCAATCACTTCTAAATATGATCTTTATGCGGCAAAAACAGATGGAACTCCTGCAACAGCGGCTGTAAAAACTCTTTCTGCATCAATGAAACAAAGTGTAACATTAAAAAGAGTGTTCACTTTGGTGTTCCATGATGCGCCATATAATTCGCTTGGAATATCATCACAAACTGGAACATTCTCGACAACAACAGGCTATACGATCAGCGGTTCAACCGCATATATGCGAGTGTTCGCAGGTTCAATTGTCTCAATGGCTCCGAAGTTCACACCGCCAAGCGGATATTCTGGATATACTTGGAAAACATCAAGTGGTGGAAGTTTCTCAACAATTACAATAATATCTGAAAATCTTGAGTTTTATCCAGTTTATACATAGCAAAAATCATTAAACAAAAAAACACCAGTTCAATTCTGGTGTTTTTTGTTTCCAATTTTAATATAAAATATTAAATTAAAAAAAGAGTGAATATTTGTTTGACAATATGTAGGGTGAAGGTGATACAATGCTTATTGTAAAATATTATGGAAATTTGTCATTAAAATGACATTTTTTCAAAAAAAGAAGGTTGCATAAAGTGAAAAGAGTTTTAAAGAAAATGTTGTTATATGTTTCATTTTCGTTGATGAGCTTTGCTCTTATTTTTTGCCTTGGATTTAATGCATTTTGTGTTCAAGATGCAATGGCAGATGCCGTGAATGGCGGCGGACTTTATGTTGGAAAATCTTCAACCCTCAACTATGAAGGGAAAAGAAATCTTTCAGGCTTCATTGCTTCAAGCAATGGTGGGGGAATATATAACATTGGAACATTAAACCTTAATGGTGGAACAGTTTCTGCAAATAAGGCAAACAGCTATGGTGGTGGGGTGTTTTCAGATGGAACATTCACCATGAATGGTGGCACAATTTCAGATAATGAAGCATTATATGGCGGCGGTTTAGCCTTCACATCGGGCACAGGAACAATGAATGCTGGTTCAATTTCAGGCAACAAGTCTGAAGATGGTGCAGGAATTCATGCTACGGGTGGAACTTTCACACTTGTTGATGGCTCAATCACGGGAAACACTTCATCGGATATGGGCGGTGGAATATATATATCACCAGATGGAAAATTTGTTTTCAAGAAGGGCTCAATTTCAGGAAATAGTGCAAAATATGGTGGTGCGATTTATATTGATTCTGGCTCGTTTACAATGTCAGATGGAACAATTTCCGGAAATAAAGCTACAAATCAGGGAAGCGGATTTTATCTCACATCTACTGGAACATTCACAATGAATGGTGGAACAATTTCTGGAAACACTTGTTCTGGTGCTGGTGGCGGGGCATATGTTAATGCAGGAACTTTCACAATGAACGGCGGAACAATTTCTGGAAATACTGCAACAACTGGCGCTGGAGTATATGTCAAATCCACTTTTAAAATGAATGGCGGAAGCGTCGTAAACAACACATGTTCTTCATCAATCTATAACATTTATGGGGCTCGTGAAACAACTGTCTATCTTTATGGTGGAACTGCAAATGGCATTATTGGTGGAAATGGCACTGTTTATATTAAAAGAGCTTTTGATTTTGACGGAACTTATAACTTGAAAAGTTATGGTTCTTTGGTTTTGGAAGATTATAACGGAACAACTCCAAAGCTCAATCTTGTTGTTGAGGAAAGAGAAGGAACCTTTTTAACATTTAAAGGAAGCTCAACAACTCCAAACATGTCAAACATAACCATTTCTGGTTATGATAGCAATAGCTATGAAATTACAAAAACACTTTCTGGCACAACCTGGACTTTTACAATGAACAAAAAAGTTGTTCCAGGTTTGTTTACTAAAAATTGGAGAGATGAAGTTTCTTCAATTTTAAGCTTGACTTCGTTTGACAATGTTGAAAGAATTCAATTTAGATATCTAAATTCTGTAGATGCGCAAGGTAGTGAATTTTATTGTCCACACCAAACAGATTATAGCTCATATGGAATAATGACTACGGGAATTAAGGTTTGTTCTTGTCAAAATAAAGATTGTATAATTTTTGTTTATAATAAACAGATAATTGCAGACATTGACATGGAAGGTGCATTTGCAAATCTGAATGTTGAGTCTATAATTTTTGAGAATTTTGATACAAGCAAAACCGAGAATATGGCTGGAATGTTTTATAGGTGCAGAAATTTGACCAGACTTGATTTGTCTGGTTTTAAAACTAAAAAAGTTCAGTCATTCGAGGGAATGTTTGATGGGTGCAATGGACTGCAAAGTCTTGATTTATCGAAGTTTTATATAATTGAGACTGCAAATGTGACAGGAATGTTGAATTTTAAAACAACAGGTCTTCAATATCTTTACACACCGGCAGAGGCTTATGGTTTTTCAATTCCAATCGGGAAAACCGCGACACCGATGTATGATGCCGTTGCAAACAATACGGATGTGAGCTTTAATAAAACATATTCGTATCTTCCGAGCGGTGAAGAAGGAAGCAGAACATATGTCGCAACAGCTCTTAAGGCAAATTCATCAAATCAAGGGGTTTTGGAAGCTAATAAAAATATTCTTATCACAAGCATCAATGGAATATTGAACGATTCTTCTTTTTCGGGCGTAAAAATTCACGTGAAATTTGCTTTCGAAGAACCTGTATTTTATCACAATGTTACAAATGGAAATGGAAATGTTAAAATTTATAGGCATAAGTGTGGTGATGTTGTCTATTTAACTGTTGTAAATCCTGAATTGTTTGTTATTGCTAATGATGCTGGAGGCATGTTTTCTGCTGAGACTGATGCGTGTTTCGAAAAAGTGTCATATTATACATTTCAAAATTTCTTTACAGGTTATACAACTTCAATGAAAAGAATGTTTTTAGGCTCGACAAGTCTTGAACAAATTTATGGATTTCAAAATTTCCACATGCAAGATGTTATAGAAGCTCAGGGAATGTTTTATGGCAGTGGAATAAAATCATTGGGTTTTTATAAGCTTAAATTTGATAATTTGTCCAATGCTTCACAAATGTTTTATTATTGTGTGGATATTATATCATTGAACATGTCGTATGTAGATCTTTCACACATGTCCAGTGGGTTTGATGATATGTTTTTGTTTAATGGTGGGAATTCGAGCTTACCAATTGCACTGCAATATTTTGCAACACCATTTAACAATGCTCAAACAATGGCTCTTGGAGTTCCGACACCATTCATAAACGAAGATACCGGTGAAGAAGTTTCACATCTTAACGCAAATTTACAATCTTCATTATCCCTTAGAAGGGATGTTTCAACTTTCAGAGATAATAATAAAACCTCTTCTTCCAACCTTGAAAAGCTTGACCTTTGGGCTAGATATTCAGCACTCACTTTTGTTTATGTAAGTGCAATTGCATATCCTGGCATTGAGTGGAAAAGAAGAAAGGAAAAAAATATTAAGAAATAATAAAAACAAAAATTGAAAAATAAAAAAGACACATGAAAATGTGTCTTTTTTTTGTTCCCTTACAAAGAAGATGAATTGAGTGTAAACATTTATTTTGGTTTTTGTGTCAAGATTTAAAACCTGCATAGAATATGTTTTTTTAATTTTGGTACTAGAAATTAAACAAGATGGGGAAAACGTCTTAAATTTGCAATTTTATGCCCTAAAATGCAAGTTTGTTTTGAATATATGCAGGAACATCTGCAATGTTCATTCTGATTTGTTCCATTGTGTCACGATCACGAAGGGTGACAGTGTTGTCTTCAAGAGTTGTAAAGTCAATTGTCATGCAAACTGGGGTTCCAATTTGGTCTTGACGGCGATATCTCTTTCCAATTGAGCCAGCTTCGTCATAGGTGCACATAAAGTGTTTTTGAAGATTTTTATAAATTTCTTTTGCTTTTTCGCTCAAATTCTTTTGAAGTGGGAGAACGGCAACTTTATATGGTGCAAGGCAAGGTTCAAAGTGCATCACAATTCTTGTGTCGCCACCTTCCAAAGTTTCTTCGTCATATGCATTGCAAAGAGTTGCAAGAACAAGACGGTCGCAACCAATTGAATATTCAATGTCGTGTGGAACATATTTTTCGTTGGTTACAGGGTCAACATATTGCATGCTCTTTCCACTGAATTCTTGGTGACGAGAAAGGTCATAGTTTGTTCGATTGTGAATTCCGTTAAGTTCGCTCCAGCCGATAGGGAAGTTATATTGAATGTCGCAAGCGGCTTTTGCATAGTGTGCAAGTTTGTCGTGGTCTTTGAATCGGAGATCTTCTTGTTTGAAACCAAGGTCAAGCAAAAATTGCATTGCTTTTTGTTTATATTCGTTATAATATTTCTCGCCATCTTCACCCTTGCAGAAGAATTGATGTTCCATTTGTTCGAATTCAATTGTTCTGAAAATAAAGTTTCCTGGGGTGATTTCATTTCTGAAAGCTTTACCAATTTGTGCAATTCCGAATGGAATTTTTGCACGTGTTGTTCTTTGAACGTTCAAGAAGTTTACAAATTCACCTTGTGCAGTTTCTGGACGAAGATAAATTTTGTTTTGACCTTCTTCAGTAACGCCACGAGAAGTTTCAAACATAAGGTTAAATTGACGAATTGGTGTCCAATTGTGTTTTCCACATTTTGGGCAGTTCACTTTGTGTTCTTCAATGAATGCTTGCATTTCATCGGTTGTCATTTTGTCTGGAATAATGCCAGAGATTTTGTGTTTTGCACAATATTCTTCAATAAGATTGTCAGCTCTTTCTCTCATTTTGCATTCCTTGCAGTCCATTTTAGGGTCGGCAAAGCTTGTTGTGTGTCCAGATGCTTCCCAAACACGTGGATTCATCAAGATTGCAGCATCAACACCAAAAGAGTTTTCGCTTTCTTGAACAAAGCGTTTCCACCATGCTTTTTTAATGTTGTTTTTAAGTTCTACACCAACAGGGCCATAGTCCCAGGTGTTTGCAAGACCATCGTAAATGTCGCTTCCTGGATAAACAAATCCGCAACCTTTACAGTGGTTTACAAGTTTTTCCATTGTTAATTTTTGTTCCATTTTTTTCTCCTTTATTTTGCCTAGAAAAACAAAACCCTAGGCTGAAAAATAGCCTAGGGACGATACACATTGTACCGCGGTTCCACCCTAATTTGTGAAAACCACACACTTTAAAAGCTCGCTTACGTTTGAGCACACGTTTGCTCGGGAGTTGCCAGTTCCGTCATTGCAATTAAAATTATAAACTTGCTTATCAAAAAAGTCAACGTTTTTATTTCAAAAAAATATTTAAACATATGTTTGAATGGTTGATATTGTAAAAAAATAATGATAAAATAAATGTTATCTGGAAACAATAAACAAAGGAGAAAACTTTGGAGTTTAAAATTCATTCAAAATTTAAGCCAACTGGCGACCAACCTGAAGCAATTGAAAGCCTTGTCCAAGGCATTAAAGATGGGCTTCGAGAACAGGTTTTGCTTGGAGTTACCGGAAGTGGTAAAACTTTTACCATGGCAAACATTATTGAAAAAGTGCAACGACCAACAATTGTAATTGCACACAACAAAACCCTTGCTGCTCAACTTTGCAACGAGCTTCGAGAGTTTTTTCCTGAAAATTCTGTAAACTATTTTGTTTCATATTATGACTATTATCAACCTGAAGCATATATTGTTTCGTCTGACACCTATATTGAAAAAGACCTTGCAATTAATGATGAAATTGACAAGCTTCGTCACAGTGCAACGTGTTCGCTTTTTGAAAGAAAAGATGTCATTATTGTTGCATCGGTTTCTTGCATCTATGGTTTGGGTGAACCAAGCGAATATCAAAGCCTTGCAATCTCGCTTCGTCCAGGAATGCAAATTTCAAGAGACAAGGTGATAGAAAAGCTTGTTGACAACCAATATAAACGAAACGACATTGATTTTAACCGTGGAGATTTCCGTGTTCGTGGTGATGTTTTGGAAGTTTTTCCAGCTTCATCAAGTGATCACTCAATCCGAATCGACTTTTTTGGTGACGAAATTGACAATATATATGAAGTTGAAGCAATAAGCGGTCATGTTGTTTCAAAACTTTCGCACACAGCAATATATCCAGCATCACACTATGTTTCAAGCCCTGAAAAAATGGAAGGGTGCTTAAAGCAAATTGAAGAAGACATGCAAAAAGAAGTGAAGGCTTTTGAAGATGCCGGAAAACCAGTTGAAGCAATGCGACTTAAACAACGAACCAGCTATGACATTGATATGATGCGTGAGATGGGCTATGTTAATGGGGTTGAGAACTATTCTCGCTATTTTGACGGAAGAAAACCAGGCGAAGCACCATATTGCTTGCTTGATTATTTCCCAGATGACTATTTAATGATTATAGACGAAAGCCACATGACACTTCCGCAAATTCGAGCAATGTATAATGGCGATCGTGCAAGAAAAGACAATTTGGTTGGCTATGGTTTCAGACTGAAAAGTGCCTATGATAACCGTCCACTTAAATTTGACGAGTTTGAAAGAAAAATTGACCAACTTATTTGTGTTTCTGCAACCCCTGGTCCATATGAAATGGAACATGCAGACAATGTTGCAGAGCAAATTATTCGTCCAACCGGACTTTTAGACCCTGAAATTGTCGTAAAGCCGGTTAAAGGTCAGGTTGATGATTTAATTGGAGAACTTAACAAAACGATTGCAAGTGGCGGAAGAGCTCTTGTAACAACACTTACAAAGAAGATGGCAGAAAATCTTTCAACCTATCTTGAAGAAAACGGAATTAAAACAACCTATCTTCACAGCGAAATTAGAACCATGGAAAGAATGGAAATCATAAACAGTCTTCGCCGTGGTGAAAGTGATGTTTTGGTTGGAATTAACCTTCTTCGTGAAGGGCTTGACCTTCCAGAAGTAAAGCTTGTTGCAATTCTTGATGCCGACAAAGAAGGATTTTTAAGAAGTGAAGGGGCTTTAATTCAAACAATCGGACGTGCTGCCCGAAATGCAGAAGGCAGAGTTATTATGTATGGTGACGTTATCACCGATTCAATGAAACGTGCAATTGACGAAACCAACAGAAGAAGAAAAATTCAAACCGAATATAACAAAAAACATGGAATTGTTCCAAAAACAATTGTGAAAGAAATTCGAGATGGAATTTCAATTTCAACAAAACTTGAAACAAAAGTCAAAATGTCTGAAAAAGACAAAGAAAAAGCAATCAAAGAACTTGAAAAAGAGCTTGATGCAGTTGTTAAAGACCTTGATTTTGAAAAGGCAATTGAGCTTCGTGACAAGATTTTGGAACTTAAAGGCGAACAACCAAAAATAATAAAAACAGGTGGAAAATGGAAAAGACAATCAAAATAACTGGAGCAAGGGAGAATAACCTTAAAAACGTTAATCTTGAAATTCCAAGAAACAAACTTGTTGTTTTCACTGGGCTTTCAGGTTCGGGCAAAAGCTCACTTGCTTTTGACACAATTTTTGCAGAAGGACAAAGGCGATATATGGAGTCGCTCTCTTCCTATGCAAGGCAGTTTTTGGGGCAAATGCAAAAGCCAGATGTTGACAATATTGAAGGACTTTCACCAGCAATTGCGATTGATCAAAAAACAACATCGGCAAACCCACGTTCAACGGTTGGAACAATCACTGAAATTTATGACTATTTAAGACTTTTGTTTGCACATGTTGGTGTTCCATATTGTCCAAATTGTCATTTGCCAATTAAACCAAACACAGTTGATGCAATTGTTTCACAAACCCTTAAAGCGGAAGAAGGAATCAAAGTTTTAGTCATTGCGCCAATTGTTCGTGGAAAGAAAGGTGAATTTGTAAAACTTTTTGAAGGTTTCAAGAAAAGCGGATATGTTCGTGTGAAAGTTGATGGCGAGATTTATACTCTTGACGAAGAAATCAAACTTGACCGTCAGAAAAAACATGACATTTCGGTTGTTGTTGACCGTTTGGTTATTCGTGAAGATGTTAAAACAAGGCTCACCGACAGCATTGAAACGGCATTAAAACTTGCAGATGGCATTGTCACAATTGTGATAAATGACCAAGAAAAATTCTATTCAACAAAACACAGTTGCAGTGAGTGTGGTTTTGCATTTTCAGAAATTTCACCACGACTTTTCTCTTTTAACACGCCATTTGGTGCATGCCCAGAATGTTCTGGAATTGGCTATAAAATGATTATTGATGAAAATTTGGTTGTAAAACACCCAGAACTTTCAATCGCACAAGGAGCAATTTCAGTTTCAGGTTGGACAGACGGCGGTTTTTCAAAAATGTATATGAATGCACTTGCGAAAAAATATAAATTCAGTTTAAACACTCCGTTTGTTGAGCTTCCAAAAGAAATTAAAGACATCATTTTTTATGGAACAAATGGGGAACAGCTTGATCTTGAATATAGCTCAGATCGTTTTTCTGGTGAATATAAGGGCGAGTTTGAAGGCATAATCAACAACCTTATGCGCCGTTATCGTTCGTCACAAAGTGATTTTATCAAGCAAGATATTGAAAGATATATGATTCCAACACCTTGTGACCTATGTCATGGAAAGCGTTTAAGCAAAGAAGCACTTTCTGTTCTTATTGAAGGCAAAAACATTGCAGACGTAACTGATATGTCGGTTGTTGAACTTGGCTTGTGGCTTGATGGTTTGAATTTGTCGGCAAAGGAAAAGAAAATCAGTGCCGACATTATCAAAGAAATAAAAGCACGTGCAAAGTTTTTGAAAGATGTTGGGCTTGAATATCTCAATCTTTCAAGAACGGCGGGCACATTGTCTGGTGGTGAAGCACAAAGAATCAGGCTTGCATCTCAAATTGGAAGTGCACTTGTTGGTGTTCTTTACGTTCTTGACGAACCAAGCATTGGACTTCACCCACGTGACACTCAAAAGCTTATCAAAACTCTTGAACATCTTCGTGATCTTGGCAACAGTGTGATTGTTGTTGAACATGACGATGAAACAATCAAATCTGCCGACTTTATTGTTGATGTTGGTCCAAAGGCTGGTGTGCATGGTGGTGAAATTGTTGCAACAGGAACGGTTCAAGACATTATCAATTGCGAAAAATCAATCACCGGGCAATATTTGTCTGGCAGAAAAAAGATTGAAATTCCAAAGAAACGCAAACAACCAGACGGAAGATATATCAAAATTATGGGTGCAAGTGAGCACAATCTAAAAAATATAGATGTAAAGATTCCGGTTGGGCTTTTGACAGTTGTTACTGGTGTTTCAGGAAGCGGAAAAAGTTCGCTTGTGAACGACATTTTATATCCCGTTCTTGCAACAAGGCTTAATGGGGCAACAAAGCTTTATGAAGGCAAAAATAAAGGTGTTGTTGGAACTGAATATCTTGATAAAGTTGTTGTTATCGACCAAACACCAATTGGAAGAACTCCACGTTCGAACCCTGCAACATATACTGGGCTTTTCACTCCAATTCGTGAACTTTTTGCTTCAACTCAAGATGCAAAAGTTCGTGGATATACTGCAAGTCGTTTCAGCTTTAACGTGAAGGGCGGAAGATGTGAAGCTTGCGGCGGTGACGGTCTTCATAAAATAGAAATGCACTTCTTGCCAGACGTATATGTAACATGTGACGAATGTCATGGCAAACGCTATAACAGTGAAACTCTTGAAGTTAAATATAAAGGCAAAAGCATTAATGATGTTTTGGAAATGACGGTTGAAGATGCATTAAAATTGTTTGAAAACATTCCATCAATTGCAAACAAACTTCAAACTCTTTATGATGTTGGTCTTTCATATATAAAACTTGGTCAAAGTGCAACAACTCTTTCGGGTGGTGAAGCTCAAAGAGTTAAGCTTGGAACCGAGCTTGCAAAACGTGCAACTGGAAAAACCATGTATATTCTTGATGAACCAACAACCGGTCTCTCAACCTATGACGTCCATAAACTTACAAAAATTTTGCAACGTTTGGTTGAAGGCGGAAACACTGTAGTAGTAATTGAGCATAACCTTGATGTTATCAAAATTGCTGACCACATTATAGACCTTGGTCCAGAAGGTGGCGACAATGGTGGAACAATTGTTTGTGAAGGCACTCCTGAAGAAGTTGCAAAATGCAGGGAGAGTTATACTGGTCAAGCATTAATTTCGGCTCTCTGCCGAACCGCCGAGAATTAGACACGCACCTTTACTCGTCTTTTTGGCTAAAACTCTAAAACAAAAACCCCGGTGTAACAACAGATACTACCGGGAACTTTCTTTTAAAGTTTTATCTCAAAAATCCGGGCAAATCAGCTACTTCACGTTTTCAAATAATAAAGTCATAATATGATAAAATTATTATATATGAAAAAGTGAAAACAATAATTTTAAACAATAGCGTGAAAATATTTAATTTTAAAAGATATTGTTGCATGTCATTTTGAGCAAATGGAGCATACGAAAGCATGCGAAATGCGTCGAAAAATCTTAATGGCAATGTAAAAATTTTATTATATTTGTTTTAAGAAATGTTGTTGAGTTGTGTTTGATTTTGTAAAATATCAATCATTTTTAATCAAAAAATACGTTTTAAATATTTTTAGAAAGAGCCGAGTTTCGCCGGCTCTTTTTTCTTGAATAAAATTTGATTTTTTGTGAAGAATTATTTTCATGAGTATAATGCTTTTTCGGTCGATTATTATTTATCTGTTTGTGCTTGTTGTAATACGGCTTATGGGCAAGCGGCAGGTTGGTGAAATGCAGCCTTTTGAGTTTGTCATAACCCTTATAATGGCAGACCTTGCATGCATTCCAATGGCGGAACTTGCTGTTCCACTTGTGCATGGAATTGTTCCAATTTTCACACTTTTAATTGTGCATTTTTTCATTTGTGTGCTTTCAAGAAAAAGCATGAAAATGCGATATTTACTTTCGGGCAGACCTGCAATAATTATGAGCCCAAAAGGGATAAACTATATGGAACTTAAAAAACTTAACATGACTCTTGACGACCTTATCGAGTCGCTTCGTGGAAATGAAGTTTTTAATATTGAAGACGTTGCATATGCCATTATGGAAACAAACGGCAAAATTTGTGTGATAAAGAAAGCGACAATCGAACCTCCAACTCGTGAAGACATGAAAATTGAAATCACTCCAAATGCTCTTCCAGTTAACATTGTAATGGACGGAAGACTTATGAGTGAAAACGTTACACTCACGGGAATTGACGACAAGTTCATTTCAGAATGTTTAAAACGGGCAAAGGTGAATAAGCTTAAAGAAATTTTGCTTTTCACTCTTGATAATAATGGAAATGTTTTCATTCAAGCAAAGCATGCAAGCGAATATGTAACTTTTCAAATGCCGTTCGGGGGTGGTGATAGGTGGTAAAAAAGTGGATTTTTATTTTGTCGCTGATTGCTGTTTTAACCGCAAGTTGCATTCTTGAATATCGTTTTGTGAACAATTCTTTTGAGTTTTTGCATAATGAACTTATAACTTTCAAACAAATGTTAGATACAGACAAAGAACACATCGACACAGAAGAAAATGTGCAGTTTGTTGAAAACATTCACAAAAAATGGCATAAAAAATCAGACGTTTTAAAGGCATTAATTTGGCATACGGGAATAAAAGATATTGAAATTGGATTGTCAAGAATTGCGACCTATGTTTCTGAAAACGACTATACTGAAGCTCTTGCTGAAACCGACTCTCTTATTGACTATGTAATGCACTATTCCAGCGATTTTAAATTGACATTTGAAAATCTCTTCTAGTTCCGGCTCTCTACCGAACCGCCGGAGCGTCGAAACACATGTTAATAATTCGTGTTTAGCAAAGCTAAAAAACTTTATTTGTTACATGGTTTCTCCTTTACTCACATCTTTGCTCATCTTTTCGGCTTAAAGTTTCAAACAAGAACCGCCGATGTAACAACGGATACTATCGGGAACCTTGTTTTAACCTTTAAACTCGAAAATCTAAGTAAACCTGTTGCTCTCCGTTTTTGAACTCTCTACATCTTGTAGCTATCGTTTAAAATGTTTTCTTTATATTATAATTTTTCTCTATCTGTTTGATAACGAACAACAAAAATCCACGAGTAAAACTCGTGGATTTTTTATTTGTTTGTAAAATTTTGTTCAAATTTAAAAAGAAAATACAACTTATAACTGCTTTATGTAACAAACTCGACGGCGGACAGCTTCACGATCAAACATGTCAAGCGCTTGAATTGCTGGAATATTGTCTTCAAGTTGGCAACCAGTGTCGCAATATTCAATGTTGGATTCAATCATTCTTTTAAGAATGCTATGAATGATAACACTTGTAACACCTTTTTTCTGATATTCTGGTTTAACAGCAATAAGACCAAGCTCAACAACTTTTGGGTGTTTGATTGCATGAAGAAGGCGGAAAATTCCTGTTGGGAGATATCTTCCACGACACTTGATCATTGCATCTGCAAGAGAAGGGAAGCCAACTCCAAAGCCAATAAGTTCGTCTTCTTTATTGAAAATTAAACTTACATATCTTTTGTCAATAATAATGCGGAAAGAAGCAATTGTTTGATCAACAAGTTTTTTGTTGAAAGGAATTGTTCCATAGATGTTTTTATAGCATTCGTCAAGAAGTTCGAAGAATTTATAGCCATATTTATCCAAAATCTCTTTTGAAGATTTGAATTGTTTTTCGTAAAAACCATAACGTTTTTGAACTTCTGCACAAACTCTTTCAACTCTTTCATTCATTGTTTCTGGAACTGGAATTCGCCATTCAACCCATTTTGCATCTGGGGTGTAACCATTGTCTTCAATAAACTTTTGATAATATGGCATGTTATAGTTTGTGAGATAGCAACCAACTTTGTCAAATCCAGAAATCAAAAGCCCTTCACGTTCCAAATCGTTAAAACCAAGAGGACCATGAATACTGTCCATTCCCTTTTCACGAGCCCAGTCCTCAGCTGCTTTTAAAAGCATGTTGGCAACTTCTTTGTTGTCTATGCATTCAAAACGAGAAAATCTTGCACGTTTTGTGTTGTTTTTTTGATTGTATGCATGTGAAATGATGCCTGAAATTCGGCCAACAACCTTTCCATCTTCTTCAGCCAAAAAATATGACGCTTCTGATTCTTCAAAACACGCATTTTTCTTTGGATTTGTAAGGTCAAGTTCGTCTTGTTCAAATGGTGGAACCCAACATTTATTATCTTTATAAAGCTTGTCTGGAAATTTTACAAACTTTTTGAAGTCTTTTCTTTTTGAAATCTGTCTTACTGTTATCATTGATATTACCTTATTCTATTTTTTAACCTTTACTATTATATGATAAATGATTTTGAACAATAAATCAAGCACATGGTGAAATTCTTAAACAAAATTGTAAAAAAATGAATATTTTTGCCATAAAAAACACCTTATATCATAGAAAGCATGTTTTAGTCGTATGTTAAAACATAAGGAATAGAAAATGAAAGGACTTTTTAAAGCAACTTTAATTGTTACTATTTTCAGTGTATTGACCCGTGCAATGGGTTTTGTTTTGCGAATTATTTTATCAAGAGTTCTTGGAGCTGAAATTCTTGGATATTATCAAGTTGCAATGAGTGTTTTTGGAGTGCTTTTAACACTTGTTGCAAGTGGGCTTCCGCTTGTTGTTTCACGAACCGTTGCCTATAAAAAACAAGTTCAAGATGACAGAGGAGCACATGCTTCGGTTACAGCGGGGCTTATTGTTACACTTGCAATCAGCATTATTGTTTCTGCTGTGCTTTATATCTTCCCAAACATTTTGACAAAAATATTTAATAACAACATTACAACTGGAATTGTGCTATATTCGCTTCCGGCAATTATTGCTTCGGCAATCTATTGTGTTTTAAGAAGCGCTCTTTGGGGTGAAAGACGATTTTTTGCAATGAGTTTCACAGAGTTTTTTGAGCAAGTTGTTCGAATCATTCTTTGCTTCATTTTGTTTGCTCCGGGAGTTATGCCTTGGCTTAGTCTTGGTGAAAAAGCATCGCTAAGCTTGTCCATTTCGTGTGTAATGTCTTGTTTGCTCGTAATCGTTATATATTTTGCACTTAAAGACCGCCTTGCAAACCCACGTGGAACCTTTAAACCGCTTTTAAAAAGCTCAACACCTATCACTGTTGTGCGAAGTGCATCTTCTGTTGTGACAAGCCTTATTGCACTTATAATTCCTGCAAGGCTGATGCTATATGGTTTTACAGAAAGTCAGGCAATGGCAGAGTTTGGAATGGTTATGGGAATGGCATTTCCGCTTATAATGATTCCTGGAACACTTATAAGTTCGCTTGCTGTTGCACTTGTTCCGGAAATTAGCAGTAAAACTAGCAATATAGACGATAAATCAAGCACAAGAGACTTTGATGGGCTTAAATCTCATGTTAACCTTGCAATTAATGTAAGCCTTGCAATAAGCATGATTTTTGTTCCGGCCTTCTTGGTTCTTGGAACTCCGATTTGTGAAATTTTGTTTGGTTCGTCTGGGGCAGGAGTATATGTGAGTCGTGCGGCAATAATAATGATTCCAATGGGAATTTCGCAAATCACAAGTTCGCTTTTAAACTCGATGGGGCTTGAAATGAAAAGCCTTATAAACTATGTGATTTCCGCAATTGCATTGTTTCTTTGCATCTTCTTTTTGCCAAAATATCTTGGAACAAATGCACTTATTGTGGGAATGGGATCATTGTCAACAATTTCTGCAGTGTTGAACCTTAGAATGCTTAAAAAACGAAACCTTTTTGCGAAAGGATTTGGAAAATTCTTTATAAAGGTTTTAGGCTATGGGGTGGTGAGCGGTGTTGCTGGAACATTGCTTTTAAAACTTCTTAAATTATTTCTTCCAAAATTTATTTATACAGTGATTGTAGGGATTGTTTGTGTCCTGATTATGTTTTTGTTCTATTTCATGTTTGATGTTGCACACATTCGTGGCTTTGTTTTAAGGAGGGCGAGAAAAAACAAACAAAAAGCGGTTCAAACAAGTAATGAAAAATCTGCAATTTAATTTGAATATTAATCAATAAAAAAATAAAACAATACAATTGAAAAAATATGCAATAAAAAAACCACCAATTCGGTGGTTTTTTAAGTTGTTTAAATATTAAACGAATCCATCTTTTGAAGCATTGTTGCTTGAAGAATCTTTAGAAACGTTTACGTTGTTTGTTCCAACAACGTTTTTAGATTTTGGAAGTTTCTTGATTGAAATTGAAACAAGTGCAATTATAAGAGCAATAACCAAAAGGATAGAAGAGAATACAAGGAAGAATGTTGCAAGAGTAAGGCTGTCTGCAGATTCGTCTGTTGAGTTATCTTTGTCGTCTTTTGCAGAGAAGTCTTTAACGATTGTGTGTTTATCATTTTCGTCAATTTCTTCAAGAGCTTTCTTATAGTCATCTTCATTTGCAAATTTTGTAATGTCGATGTCTGAAATTAATGCAACACCTGTAAGGGCATTGTCTTTTTCACCAAGATTGAAAACGATTTCAAAGTTTGAAATGCTTGATGATCCAGTTTTAACCATTACAGTGAATTTTGTATATTCATTGTTTGCATCACCAAGTGCACCAGTGTTGATGTTTGTGAATTCAACTGAAATTGCATTCATTTTTGCTGTTAAACCTTTTCCAGCTTCAATATCAGCAGTCTTCACATAGAATGTGATGCGATAGTATGAAGAAGATGAAAGGGAAGAGTTAGCAAGTGGAGCAATTGTTGTTTCGCCTTTTTCTTTATTATAGATTAAAAGTGCAAAATCGCTTGTTGCATTTTCTCTTTTAAGGAATGCACTTGAAAGAACAAGTGAAGGATCGGCTGAAAGGTTAACATCTGAATTTGTGTCAACAACGCCAAGTTCGCCTTGAACTTTTTCGTTTTCTTTGATTGTTTCTTTCTTATAGTAAAGTGATTCGAAATAATCTTTGTCTTCAACTTTGTCGGTTGAGTGCATAACTGCACTGTTTCCATAGAAGTCAACAAATGTGATGTTGTTTGCTTTTTGAAGAGCAAGAGTGTTGTTTGTTGAAAGTTTGTTTACAAATTGTTTGTCAACTGAAACTTTTTCTTTATTTACTGTCTTTTCTTCATATTTTCTATATCCAAAGTCACGGAAATAAACTGTTCCTTGAGCTTTTGACATTCCAATTTGAATTGTAACAGAACGAGAAGATGAACCAGTTCTTACAACGATTGTGTGTTTAACCCATTCTCCGCCTTCGCCAAGAGCGATTGTTTGTTTTGTTTCAGAAATGTTGTCATCACTGAACACAAGGTTTGCATAAACTTCACCAGCAAAATTGGTTTTGTCTGCAAAAGTATAGAAAGTAATTTCATATACAGAACCAGATGAAAGTGAGAAGCTTGAAGATTTATATCCAAAGTTCTTTTTGTTTTCTGAATAGATTGCAAGAATGTTTGTTCTTGGGAGATATACAGGAGTGCTTCCGATAAGTTCGGTTTTTGTCATTGGGTTTTCTGTAACGTTTCCGATCTTGTCGGTAACAGCAGCCCAAGCAGTGTCACTTGTAGAAATAATTCCAGAAGTTACACCTTTGTCGTTCTTGTCAAGTTTTGTCCAAGAAGCAGGGGCATATGGCTTTTCAAGATCTTCCATTTTTTTAGCATCACTTACTGAAATATCGTTGAAATATCCATTTGTGATTCCATTTTCAACTGTAATTGAAGAAGAACCAAGGTCAATTTTTGTTGATGAAGATGCGTTTGAATATGTTGAGCTTGTGATAGCTTCAAGACGAAGTTCATCAAAATATACTGTGCTTTCAGTTCCTGCTAAAAGGGCAAGTTGAAGAGTTGTATCTCTATATGGGTTTCCTTGAATATAGAAAACAACTTCGTTCCAGTTATTTGTAATGTCGCTGTCTTTTGTGAATGCTGAAACTGTTTGAGTTGTAATTTGAAGAGCACCATCACTGTAATTTGAACCTGTGCTGCTTCCAGTTTGAATATATGAAAGAAGTTTTATAACTGCTTCTGCATTAGCATCGGTTGATTTTGTCCAAATTGAAAGACGATAATATGCAAATTGTTGAATTGTGAATCTAGGAGAGAGAATACCAAGATTATATTTTTCACTTGTGTTTTTAAGTTTCAAAGCATGGTTATTTTCTCTGAAAGTGTTAAATGTGATTTCGTTGTTGTCTTTATCTGTTGTTTTAAACTCGTCTTTTTCAAGAACAAGTGAAGGAATTTCAAGTTTGTCATATGCATTTTGATATGATTTAAGTTGTCTTTCATTCAAACGAGTTTTTGCATTGTCATCTGCATATTTTGGAACATAGTATTGATATTTAGAGTTTGCTTCAACTTCGTTATAAGCATCTGTGCCGAATTTTTCGCCATAAATTGAAGGCATAACTTCAAAGTTTCCTGCAAGTGCAGTGTCAAGAGAATAGTCAACTCTTGCACTTCCTGTTGCAAGTGTAACTCCAGTTGTTTGTTCGCCAGCAATTGTTTTGTTGTTAAAATCGGTTTTACTGATTTTTTGAACATCAATGTGATCGAAAATTACAATTCCAGATGTTGAAGTTGCAGCAGATGAAGATTCAACAATGCTGTCCTTTGAACCATAATAGAGTGTTAAATATGCACTCATAGAGCTTGAAGCAGATGTTTCAAAGAAGAGCCAGATTTCTTGCCACTTGCCATCTTCACTTTTAACTTCGTTTGCAACCGCATAAACTTCACGATCACGGTCTGAAATCATAACAGATGCAACAGCATTTTTAGTGTAAACATATGCAGTTACAACATAATAGCTGTTTGAAGTGAGGGAAAGAGAACCTGATGTTTTATAAGAGAAATATGTTTTTTTGTCTTCTTTTACTCTGATTCTTTTGTGATATTTATTGTCAGAACCATCAATCAAAACATAGTCATCTTTATCTTCAGCTGAATCTCTTTCAGCTTCTGTATATTCTTTATCAACGCCGCCTTCTTGAACATATTTATAAGTTCCGTCTGCATTTTTCTCATAAATATATTCGCCGTCTTCAACTTTGTCTGCAATAACAGAAACAGGAGCATCTTTAGCAATCATAACCAAAGATGTTTCTTTTTCGTCAAGGGCTTCACCCTTATAGTTCTTTGATGGACGATATGTTTCATCAAGAAGGGTGAGCTTTTGACTTACTGCTGAAGACTCAAAAGCGGTTTTAAGATCATTGTTTGAAATAGAGTCTTTTGTCCAACCGGTTTGTTCTGTAAAGTCATATGGCTTTGAAGGAACCGAAGTTGGCTTGTATTCTGCATGGCTAAGACCAATAACGCCGGTTAAAAGCCCAACTAAAGAGCCCATTGTAACGGCAAAAACCAAAGCAATGCTAAGAATGATTTTTTTAAGTTTGTTTTTCATTGTCGTCTTCCTTTATTTGATTATATTTGACTTAACTTTTATATTTTATATCACATATAGGAAAAAATCAATCATTTTTGACTTTTTAATACATTAATTTGTTAAATATGCACCAAAATAAAAATATGAAAAGATGGGTTCAGGTTATACTTTTAATTTTGCTTGGCATTTTTGTTGGTTTTGCAAATGGCTTTTTAGGAGCTGGCGGTGGAATGCTTTTAGTTCCTTGTGCGATTGCAATTTTAAAAATGGACACAAAAGTTGCACATGCAACTGCAATTTTAATCATTCTTCCAATTTGTGTTGCAAGTGGCATTATTTACATTTTAAAAGGTGGCTTTGATTTTAATGTTTTTTTGCCTTGCATCATTGGAACTTTGATTGGTGGGGTTCTTGGAACATTTCTTTTGTCTAAACTTAAAAATGACATTATCACCTTGATTTTTTCTCTTGTCATGATTTCTGCTGGGGTTATCATGATCATAAAGGCGGTGTGAAATGGATTTTGTTTGGTTTCTTTTGATTGCAATTTTATCGGGAGTTTTTGCTGGAATGGGAATGGGCGGCGGAACATTTTTGATTCCGCTTATCACGCTTTTAATGAATGTTAAAATGGAAGTTGCACAATGCATAAATCTTCTTGTGTTTGTTCCAATGGCGATTGTTGATATTATCATTTATTCAAAGAAAAAATTGATTGATTTTAAAAACTGGTGGATAATTTCTGTTCCTGCGGTTATTGTTTCAACCATTGGTGCTCTTGTTGCTTTTAAACTTTCAAGCAATATTTTAAAAATCATTTTTGGAAGTTTTATCGGACTTATTGGAATTGTTCAAATTATTGTTTTAATCGTAAAATTTGTGAAGCAAAAAAGTAAAGATGTAAAAAATCAATCATAATAGCAATAATTTTACAACTTTGCTGAAAAATTTTAAAAAGTTTTTTATAACCGCTTGTTTTAGTTTACAAGTGGTTTTTTATTTGTTAAAATACAATTAATATTTATAAATAAAAGGGGAAAACAATGGAAATTCGTGGAATTAAACCTGTGAAAGTCGATGGTTCAAGAAATCTTGAGCTTTTCGAACTTCGCCCTGCAGAATATCTTTCTGTTCCACTTGTTGCTGATGATGGCGACACTGCAATCCGTGCTGTTAACGTTGGCGAGAAAGTTAAAGAAGGCTCTTTAATTGCAAAGCCAAAAGGCAAATATGGTGCATATGTTTACAGTCCAGTTTGCGGAAAGGTTGTAAGTGTTGTTAAAAAACTTAATGCAAGTGGAAACCTTTGTGAACATGTTGTCATTGCAAGAGATTTGTCTGATGAAAAAGAATATCTTCGACCAATGGATGATGCAGACATCAATCAAGAAACTTTGCTTAAAAGACTTTATGAAAGTGGAATGATTGATAATTTCGAACCATATGATCCGTCATATAAAAAATATCTTTTGAAAAATCCAATCAAGGAACTTGTGATTAATTGTGCGCCATTTGACCCATATGCACTTTCAGCAGATGCACTTTTAACCAATTTTTTGCATGAAGTTTTTGAAGGAGCAAGACTTCTTCAACAAGTTGCTGGTGCAGAAAAGTTGGTTTTCCTTTTCACAGTGAAACAAAAAAGATTTTCAAAAATTGTTTCTTCATTCGTTTCAAGTGCAGCACTTAATAAGGTTGTTAAAGTTAAATTTTATCCGAACATATATCCTCTTCAATTTGATCGTTTGGTTGCATATTATGAAACTGGAAAAATGGTTCCAGAAGGGACAAGAACTGCTGAAATCGGTGTGATTGTTGACTCGGTTAACAACTGTTATGATTTCTATAATGCAGTTCGTCAAGGCAAGCCAGCAATTGAAAGAGCTGTAACAATTTCTGGAAACAATTGCGTAAGAAAAGCAAACTATTTTGTTAAAAATGGAACTCCAATCAGCCATATTTTAGACATTGTTGGAACTGTTGAAAATGTTTCAGAAAAAATGCTTGTATATGGCGGAATAATGACAGGACTTGCTCAAGAATCGGCAGAAGTTTCTGTAACTCTTACTGCATCAACAATTTTGCTTTGCGATGCAGAAGAATTTATTGTTGAAAGCTATATGCCATGCATCAATTGTGGAAAATGCAATGATGTTTGCCCAGTAAAACTTAATGTCAGAAAGCTTGATCAATGCTTTATGGACCAAAAATATACAGATGCGAAGTCAATGCATGTTTCTTCATGCATTGGTTGTGGCTGTTGCAGCTATGTTTGTCCATCTCGCAGAAACTTGTCCCAGAGAATGAGATATATGAAAGACTATGCAATGGGCAAGCGCGCAAAAAGTCCAGATAGCTCCGAATATGTTTTGGTTGAGGGTGAAGATCTCAGAAATTCTGGAAGCCTTGAAAAGGTTATAGACGACCAAACAAGCTTCGAAAAGGTTTCTGATCGCAAAGAGACTCCAGCAATTGAAGAAATGCTGAATGTTCTTGACCAAAAATCAAAAACAGGAGGAAAGAAAGATGAATAATAAACTTTACGTTTCTCCAGCACCACACATTAATAAAAGAACAAGCACAATCACAATGATGGTTGCAATGATAATTGCTCTTGTTCCAACTGCTGTTCTTGGTTGCATTCATTATGGAATGAAGGCATTTTATCTGATTTTAATTTCAGTTGCGTCAAGCTATGTTTTTGAAATTTTGTTCAGACTTATAACTAAAAAGAAAATTTTCTGGTATGACTTTTCAAGCATTATTACAGGATTCATGACAGCACTTGTGTTGCCAGTAACTGTTCCATATTGGTTCCCAGTTTTGGCAGCATTTATCGCAACTGTAATTTTTAAATGTTTCTTTGGTGGACTTGGCAGAAACTTGTTCAATCCGACTGCGGCTTCACGTGTTTTGCTTTCATTTATATTTGCGGGTTTGTCACTGGCATGGTTCAAAGGAACTGTAACTGGAAACATTTCAAGCCCACTTGAATATTTCGCTCATGGTGATTATTCGGCGATAACAATTCGCTCGATGTTCTTTGGTTCAACTGCCGGTGCAATTGGAACAAGTTGCATTTTGTGTATTGTAATCATGGGTGTGCTTTTAATGTGCTTTGGCATTTCAGATTATGTGATGCCTTCATGTGCACTTATCTCGTTTGTCGCAACAAGCTGGATTGGTGGCGGGGCAATATCAATTGTTCCATATCTTTTCTCGGGTTCATTCATGTTTGCAACAATGTTCATGATAACCGATCCAACAACCAGCCCAAGCTCGATTTGGGGAAGGTTTGTTTATGGTCTTTTGTTTGGCCTTTTTGCTGGGCTTTTCAGAGTTACAAATGTTCTTGGCGAAACATCAGTTTTCGTTGCTGTTTTAATGGTGAATTTGCTTTCACCACTTCTTGACAAAATTTTTGCTCCAAAACCACTTGGTGCAAGAAGGAAGGTGTAATATGGAAAGAAACAGTCCAATAAACTCGGTTTATCTAGTTGCGCTTGCAACCATTGCGGTTTCAGCAAATCTTGTTTCACTTTACAGTGCACTTATCTATGGTGTTGCAGTTCTGGTTGTATATTACATTTCACTTAGCATTGTCTCAATGGTTGACAAAATTACAGACAATCATGTTCGTTTTGTTTTATACACATTCATTGCTTCTGCACTGATTATCATTTTGAAAGTTGTTTCCCAATATATCGGAATTAAAGAAGTTATTCTTGCTTCACAAAATCTTGAAACAATAATTTTGCCTTGCATGATTTTGGCAATTTATCCAATCTATTTTGAAAGCACTTTTTCACCAAAGCATTATGTTACAACATTCATTATTATTGGTGTTGCAAACATTTTAATGTTTGTTTTACTTGGAACGATAGTTGAAATTTTTGGATATGGAACAATTGTTGGAATTGGTTTGAATGTTCCAACAAGCGAGTTTTTCACAAAAATTTATGGCTTGTTCTTTGTTGTTGCAACTCTTGCAGTGCTCTTTAATATTGTCAGAAGGGCATATGTTAAGAAAACAAAACGTTTTGAAACTTTGGTTGAAAAATATAAAATTATCATTCGTGATTTGCAAGAAGAGCACCCAGAAATTGACTATACCGAATTTTCAGGCAAAGGGGGAAAAGAATAATGGAATTTGTGCAAATGCTTATCCTTGGAGTTTTGTCTTCAAACATCATTGCCTGCACTGGCTATGGAGCAATTTCTCTTCAGTCTGAAAAAAGAAGTTTCCTTTTTGTTTTAACAACTCTTGCAACAACGATCAGCACGATTTTGGTTGCCGGATTGTTGTTTTCGGTTTTGAACATCTATGTTTTGATTCCTTTGAATGTTGAGTTCCTTGGAATAATCATAATGGCAATATTGGCTGTAGTTTTCACATATATCTCTAGATATATTGTGAAAGTTGTGTCAGTTGAGCAATATTACCTTTATGAAAAAAGTTATCAATTTGCAATTCAAACAATAACAATTGTTGCTGTTTTGCTTTTGATTGACTATTCAAAATCATTTTTAACAGTAATGTTCCAACTTGCAATGTTCTCGGTTGGATTCATGCTTGTTCAACTTTTGTTCTATCCACTTTATGAAAAACTTGATAACACAAAAGTTTTAAAACCAGCAAGAAATGTTCCATTGATTTTATACACTTTGTCAATTTTGGCAATGATTTTTTCTGCAATTTACATGATGATATAGGGGAGAGATACATATGAAAGTTTTATATATAATCTTGCTTGTTGTTGGCGTTTTGCTTGTCGCATCAGGTGTTGTTTTATTGATCAACCATATTGCTCGAAAGAAACGTGGGCTTTCAACCGAAGCTGAGTTTGTGAACCGAATGCTTCCACATGTTGATTGTGGAATGTGTGGCGAAACTTCTTGCCCTGAGTTTGCAAAAAAAGTTGCATCAAGTCAAAGAAGCATTGAAGAATGCAAACTCATAAAGCCAGAAGCTTGTGAAAGAGTTCATAAATATTTCAAGCCAACATATGAAGAATCGTCAAAACTTGTTGCACTTGTAAAGTGCAAGGGTGGTTGCAGAGCTGTTGATAAATATAACTATAAAGGCTCAAAAAACTGTAATGTTGAAGAAACACTTCACTCGGGTTGCAAGGCATGTAAATTCGCTTGCCTTGGCTGTGGTGACTGCATAAAAGCTTGTCGTTTTGGTGCAATAAAAATCAATAAACGCGGTGTTGCTGAAGTTGATAGAAACAAATGCACAGGTTGTGGGGCATGCGTTAAATCTTGTCCAAACAAACTTATTCAAATGCAAAAACTTTCACTTTCAGTTTCTGTAATTTGCAACAACCAATCAAGTGATCCAAGCATTGAGAAAAAATGCGAAGTTGGTTGCACGCATTGTGGGAAATGTCTTGCAGTTTGTCCTGTTGATGCTGTGAAAATTGTTGATAATGTTCCAGTGATCGATGAAAACCGCTGCATTGAGTGTGGAAAGTGTGTTGTTTCTTGCCCAAATCACTGCATTTCAAGACTTTAATTGTCAAAATAATTAAAAAAATAAGCAAGAAAATTGTGTTTTAATGTTAAATAATAAATCAAAAAAATGTGATAAATAATCACAATAAATATAAATGTCAGGTTTTCCTGGCATTTTTTTGTGGCGAAAAATTTTGTAAAAAATCAAAAGCAAAAAAAGTTTCAAAAAAAACAAACTTTTTTCAAAAACACTATTCACAAAAAACGGGTTTCATGTTATACTTGACTTGTAAAAATGAATTAAGTGCGTTGCACCATTTTTGTAAAAATACGATAATTTGCATGAAAGGAGAAAAACAAAATTGGATAAAATTGCAGTTATACTTGTTGAAACATATGCGGCAAAACTTTATATTGCAGCTGCTGATCAAGACAACTATTTCATTTCGCTTGATGAAGAGAAAGAATCAATCAAACTTGGGCTTGAAATGGGAGAAGATCACTTTCTTAAAAAACCACAAATTGATGCAACAATTGCGGTTTTGAAAAACTTCAGAAAAATTTGCGATGTTTATGGTGTTAATAAAACCATTGCAATTGCAAACCTTTTCAGAGACACAAAACCAAAAAATATTTATAGCTTTTTTGATGAAGTTTATGCTTCATGTGGTTTTCGATTCACAGTTTTGTCACCAGAAGAACAAAACAACAAAATCTATCTTGGAACAATCAATTCATTTGATATTCCAAAGGGTGTTGCAATTCATCTTACTGCAGATGGGCTTCATATTGTTGAATATAACCGCAGAAACATTGTAAATCAAGAAGTTTTGAATTTCGGGCCAATGACTCTTCTTAATATGTATGACATTGAAGAACTTGGAAAAGAACAAGCTCTTGCGAAAATTCAAAAATATATCAAAACTCGCCTTGGCGATATTGAATGGCTTGAAAAAGTTGATCCTGAATTTGGTCTTGTTATCAGTGGAGACTATGGAACCGACCTTGCAAAAATGGTAAGAAAATATAAAAAATATCCACTTGATCGTGATTTTGGATTTGTTGCAAGCAAAGAAGATGTTTCTTTCATTAAAGATCAAGTTTTTGCTTTGGATCTTAACAAAAACAAAAAAATCAAGATTATTGAAGAACCAAGAGTTGATGTTTTTGCAGTTGCAGTTGCAATTTTGAATGCAATTTTGGAAACACTTGGAAGAGATGAAGCAACAATTTGCTCAAATGCTTTCATTCGTGGAATCATGTATAGTGAAGTTGTTCCTTCAACACTTGAAAAACCAATTGCCGATGTTCTTGGATATAGTGTTATTGCTGAAACTTCTTTCCATGACAATCAAAGTGAAAAGCACAACGAACAAGTTTATAACTTGTCAATGCTTCTTTTCAAACAACTTAAAGTTCTTCACAAACTTCCACGTGGCTACATTAAAATTTTGCGTGTTGCATCGTTCATGCACGATGTTGGAAAACGAATCAACTATCTCAAACATGCAAAATATGCCTATGATGTTATTATTGGTTCGGAAATTTTTGGTGTAACACATCGTGAACTTGTGCTTGCAGCATTTGTTGCATCACTTCATCAAGGTGGCGACATTTCTCTTTCAGAATGGGTTAAATATAAAGACATGCTCGAAGAAGACGACCTTCAAGCGGTTAACAAACTTGGTGTAATTCTTCGCCTTGCAGAAGCTTTTGACCGAACAAAAAACAGTGTGATTGTTGACATTACTTGTGACATTTTGGGCGATAGTGTAATCATGAAAACCTTTGCAACAGGCGACAGCTCATATGAAATTGAAAAAGCTCTTGACACTGGCAAAGATTTTGAAAAATTCTTCAAAAAGAAACTTGAGATTTTGTAATATTGCATATTGTTGTGAATTGCTAAACATGTTATATTTTAAAAACATTCTTTCATAAATAATAGAAAAAGAGGCACATTTGTGTCTCTTTTTTTGTGTCTGTTTTAGAAAAATATTTAAACATGATATGAAAAACTATCAATTTTATCAGAAATTTCAGGAAATAATTAATTTTAAACCAAAAGTTTTAATTAAGTGTGATTTATTTTTTTTGTAAATTCCTTGCAAATGTGAATTTGGAGTGGCATATTTTGATGTGTTTATGGCTGTAGATTTATATTTATATAAACATTATTGTCATGTTTATATGTGTTTCATTTGTTCCGGAAAACAGAAATGTAAAAAAATAATTTAGTTTTCTTAAACACATGTATTTTAGTTGACAAAACACGTGGGAAAATGGACAATTAAAAGTGTAATTAAAATCAAAAATTGTGACCTTTTAAACTTTGTTTAAATAATTGCAAAAATAAGAAATTTTTGTGGAGCAAAAGATGAAAAAAATAAAGAAAATTCTTCTTTCAATTTTTCTTCCAGTTGTAATGATTCTTACTGCTGGAATTTTGTCTTTTGCATCAATAACAGAAACCGCACATGCTCTTTCTGGGAATGGTGGTGGCTTTTTTGTTGGAAGCAACACAACCTTAAATTTTAATGCAACGGTAAGTGGTTCTTCTGCAACAAATGGTGGCGGGGTATATGTTTCAAATGGTGGAACCTTCAACATGAATGGTGGTTCGATTTCTGGAAACACCGCTACCGCAAATGGCAACAACATTTACAATGCTGGAACTTTCACCATGACTGGGGGAAGAGTTGGAACAAGTGGTTCTTCTTCATCGGGTTATGGGGTTTATAACACCGGCACAATGAATTTGTATGGCGGAAATGTTTATGATAATGTTTATTCGTCGGCAAACATAAAAACAAAAATGGCTTGCAACATTGCGGGAAATATCACTATTGGAGACAGTGCAACAATAACGGTTCAAAACTATGCTGGCACAACACCAGAATATAATATTGAAGTTAGTTCTTCAAGACAAAGTGGGACAATTGTAACTTTTAAAGGAAGCACAGTTGAGCCAATCCTTTCCAAAATCAATGTTACAGGATATGATTCGGAAAGTTATGCTGTTAAAACAAAGAAGGACAGCAGTGGAAACTGGACAATTTCTCTTGTTGAAAATTCTTATGACTTTCCATCTGACTGGAAGACTCAAGTTGCTTCAACAACCTATATGACAACAACAATTACTCCAGCAAACATAACAAAAATTCAGTTTGTTGCAATTGTTCCAAGTGGCTACACAAAAATTGGAACACTTTCAACCGGTCTTCCAGTTTATCAAGGAACAACTGCAACTGAAATTGCGTTTATTGGGGGAAATATAAAGGCTCCATACAGCTCAAGGGAGTTATTTAAAGATTTAAGTGCTTTAACATCAATAAATTTTTCAGCTTTTAGCACCTCAAATGTTACAGACATGATTTCTATGTTTTGGGGCTGTAATAACTTAACAAGCCTAGACTTAAGCAATTTTAAAACATCAAAAGTAACAAACATGGGCTATATGTTTTTTCTCTGTGAATCATTAACAAGTTTAAATGTAAGTGGTTTTAATACAACAAAAGTAACAAACATGGTTTCTATGTTTTCATATTGCAACGCATTTACAAGTCTAGATGTAAGTAATTTTGATACGTCGAATGTAACGAACATGAATGATATGTTTCGTAGCTGTAAATCATTAACAAGTTTAGATTTAAGCAATTTTAACACATCAAAAGTTACAAGTATGCGTGATATGTTTTATGACTGTAAATCATTAACAAGTTTAGATTTAAGCAATTTTAACACAACAAACGTAATAAACATGGCGTTTATGTTTTCTGGCTGTAATAACTTAACAAGCCTAGACTTAAGCAATTTTAACACATCAAAAGTAACAAACATAATATATATGTTTTCACTATGCAGTGGATTAACAAGTTTGAACTTAAGTGGTTTTGATATGACAAATGTTGAAACATACGACAATATGCTTGATTTTGGTCCTACTGGCAAATTAAAGGAGCTAAAAACTCCACATAATAATACAACTGAAATTCCTATCAGGACCGGCTCAACCCTTTACAATGTTGAAACCGGAGCGATTGCTCCAAGTGTTCCGGCAAACACAACAACAAGCCAAACATTTGCAACGAGAATTGTTTTGACGCTTGATGCAAATGGTGGAACGTGTTCCACATCAAGCATTGTTGGTTATTATGGTTGTTCACTTTCAGAAATAGGCAAGTCGTTGCCAACTCCAACGCAAAGTGGTTATAACTTTAATGGTTGGTATTCGCCAACTGGTTCAAGGGTTACGGCTTCAACAGTTCTTACATTCACAAGTTCAACAACTCTCACAGCAAGGTGGACAGAAATTACAACTCCAGACCCAGATCCTCCAACGCCTCCAGACCCTGATCCACCAACACCTACAAATTCAGATATTGAATCAGCGGAATATATTGTTTTTACAACACGAAGTGGTGTTCCAAGCGGTTTTAGCGAGAATAACACGTTTAATTATACAAGAGCTAACGGCAACACCTTCTTTGAAACTGGTTGCACACCAACAGTTTATACAAACGAAAGTGGAACACAAGTTGCTTTTGTTGGAAATGGTGGAGAACTTGTTGCTCCGACAGATTGCACAGGTCTCTTTTCAAATATGGTTAATCTTAAATGGGTTATTTTCCGAAACTATGACACATTTAACTCTACAAACTTTACATCTATGTTTGAAGACTGTGGAAGTCTTGAATTTGTAGATTTGTTAACTTTCCAAACTCCAAATGTTGAAAGCATGGCTTGTATGTTTAAAAATTGCCCTTTGTTAAAACAGGTTGCAAAAGCAGATTTCGACTGCATAAATCTTGCGTCTACTTCAGAAATGTTTAATGGGTGCACTTCGCTTGGAACCTCATATGTCTATGGTCCGGGTAATACCGCTAGCTTTGTTGGAGTTTTGCCTGACATGAAATACACCTATAATCTTGCCAATGCCGATTTAATGTTTGCGAACAGTGGGGTGACAGGTTTTAGTATGTCATATTTTTTTACAAACAATTTATCAAGTGCAAGTGGAATGTTTGATAATTGTAATATAACATATTTGGATCTTTCGGCTTGGGTGGATAATTATGGCATTACTTCTGGGCTTTTTGATAGTGGAGCTGCTCCAGTTGTTGTTTACACTCCAAGAAGATGTAATCCAAGCGCGTTTATGTCTCAGTTTACAGGTAGGGGCAATGAATATTATCTCGCTGGTGGGGAAAGTTCGGGCATTTTTGACCAACTTGGATTGCAGGACTTTTTATCTCCAATCAGTTTTTGTTTTGTTCGTTCAGATAAAACTAGTGATTATATAGCATACACTTTTAACCTTGATGTTGACTATTGTGGAAATGATAATCTTGCAGAGTTGATTAGAAAGTGGGGTGATGGCATGTCAGATCCACAATCTGCAACATTTTATAGTAATGGTCAATTAAGGGGCATATCATTTAAAACTTATGGGGAATATTCATATTATGTTCTTCCTGCATCATTCATAGATTATCGCAACAATAGTTCTGCCGAAGAATCTGAACTTGCGGGTTGGATTGCAGATGACAGTTTTGGAGATGAAGGAACTCTTGATGGGCTTACTTATGGAAGTTTCCTTTCGCTTTCTGATATTTGGTCTGCAGGTGGAAATGGGGCTGTTTTAAGATCGGTAAGATGGAGAGATGAAATGGTTTCGAATCCATACTATGATTCATCGGCAGATGTGCCAAATGCTATTGATACACCTTATTATAACTGGTTTGGTGATCAAAGGCATTTACATGCCAGAGTTAGATATTTGCCTTCGGTTCATGGCACACAAGGAAATATTTTTAAAGGCTGGGAACCTGGTCCAAACGGCGAAATTTTAGGCTATTTCACAAATATTGTTCCAATTAGTAATAATGGTGATTATTGGTGGACAGATGGTTTTTCGCCTTGTTGGGAAGATATTGAAAACATTATCAGAAACGATTATTGGTCATTCCCGACAGACAGTGCAAGTTTTGTGTCGATCGTTGAAAATTCTTCTTTTGAAAATTCGTCAAAATCTGATTCAGAAATAAATCTTGAAGAATTGATGGAGATTTATCAAAAAAGCAAGCAACACGTTCTTATTCCAGAAGACAAAAAGGTTACAATAACCGAACTCAAACTTAAAAAAGTTTCATAATTAAAAGCAAACTAAATTTTAGCTTAAAAACGTGTTAAAAAGACATTTTGAAAGATTGTTTGATAAGTCTTAAACAATAAGGTTTCAAACAAAAAAAGACTGCATTTCGCAGTCTTTTTTTGTTTGTGCTTGATATTTTAAGGCACTGACTTCTTTGTTTATTATTTTGATTGTTTTGTTAAAACTTTAAATTTTCAAAGTCTCAAAACTTATAAATTCTTTATAATTTCATGGAGTTCGGCAGTGTTGTCAAGAAGTTTTGCTGCACCATGAATGTCTGTTTTAAAAGTCTCAGAAACATTAATTTTAAGGCCGAGTTTTGCTTTAAAGAATTTTTCAAGACCGGAAATTTGGCTGTGGCTTCCATAAACATAAATGCCTTCACGTTTAATGTCGGACACAATGTCTGGTGGGCAAGTTGTAATTACGCTTGCAATTGCTTCGGCAATTTTTCCGTAATAGTGGGTTGCAATTGGATATACGTCTTTTGCGGAAACCAAAATGTTTTGTGACTCGTGGGTTGAAATGTTGACTGCTTGAACTTCAATTGAAGAAGTGTCATTTTCAAGAAGCGAAAGGGTTTCGCCTTTAATTTTCTCGGCAGTTCCTTCACCAATGTTTGAATTGAATTTCTCAACAATCATGTTTTCAATTGCGGTGTTTATTGATGTTCCACCAACTGAAATATTGATTCCTGAAACAATTGAGTTATTTGCAATAACGGCAATGTTTGATGTTCCGCCACCAATTGTAACCAAAAGCTTGCCAGTGCTTGTATCAACAGGAATATCGTCTCCAATTGCAGAACAAATGATTGCTGGGATCATTGTGACATCGGCAATTCCTGCATTATAGCACACTTTTTCAAAGTTCTTTTTCTCGCTTACTGAAAGACCAAGTGGGGTGCAGAGCACGGCTTTGATGTGTGGTTTTAAAAAGTGACGTGGGAAAATGCGTTTAAGATATATTTTAAGCATTGTTGATGCAAGGTCTGTGTCAGTGATAACGCCATTGTTGATTGGCGCGATAACTGAAACGCCACCGCTTGTTCTTCCCATCATTCGTTTTGCTTCTTTTCCGACAGCTTTAATTTCACGAGATTTAAGGCTTCCAGAAACCGCAACATAGCTTGGTTCTTTCAAAACCAAACCTTCACCTTGTTTATAAATTGTGGTTACGGTTGAGCCAAGTTTAAGAGCAATAAGTTGAGACATAGTTCCACCTCTTAAAGTTTTATACTTAAAGTATAATCAGTTTTGCCCGCTTTCGTCAAACGTTTAAAGATTTATCTATGATTTTTTACAAAAATGCCAAAAAAGTTTCATAACTTTGCAAAAAAGTTCTACCTTTCAGAACTGAAAATAGTTCATACTTATCAAAAAAGGAGAGAAGATGGGAAGAAAAATTGCTGTTGTATCAGGCAAGGGCGGGGTTGGAAAAACCACAATTGTTGCAGGAATTGGAATGGCACTTGCAAAAAGTGGGGCAAACGTTTGCCTTGTTGACCTTGATGTTGGACTTAATAATCTTGACATTTTGTTTAATATTGAAAATAAAATTGTATATGATCTTGGTGATTGTTTGTCGCTTCGTTGCCGAATTAAACAAGCACTTGTGCAAGATCCGATTTTGCAAAATTTATATATTTTGCCATCGCAAAAGAGTGCCGAAGAGAAATTTGATTCTTTTCAAATGCAAACTCTGGTTGATAAGCTTGCTGAAATCTTTGATTTTGTGATTGTTGACGCTCCTGCTGGGATTAATGATAATTTTTATTTGGCGGCAAAATCCACAACAGAAGCCATTGTTGTTGTAACTCCACATGTTTCTTCGCTTAGAGATGCTGATAAGGCGATAGGGGCTTTGAAAGGGCTTGGAAAGCAAAATATTGCTTGTATCATAAACCGAATTCGTGGAGATATGGTGGCAAGAAAAGAAATGCTTTCACATTTGCAAATTGAAAGTCTTTTGAAAATCCCGCTTCTTGGTGTTTTGCCCGAAAGTGATGATATTAATATATATTCATCTTTCAGGTTTGACAGAGTTGCAAAAGGTGGGTTATTTTTGGCATTTTCAACTCTTGCAATGAATCTTCGAACGGACAAAAAGACAATTTATGACTATGACGGGAAATATAAAGGATTTCTTGGAATGATAAGAAGGAACCTTAAAAGGAGCATATAATGTTTAACATTTCGAATCAGATTTTTGAGAAAACTCAAAATGTGCTGTTTCTTGATAAAGTTCAGTCGCCGCATCAGATTACTGATGTTGTTGCGTCTGAAGTATTTTATGTTTTAAAGCAATATTTTGAAATTGATCCGACAGATTACAGGGCAAAAATTCATGTGCAAAAAAATGGTGAGATAAATATTGATTTTTCTTTTTTGGCAAAAAGGCTTTTGACAAAAAAAGAAAACCCGCTTTAAAAATTGAATATTGCATATTCTTGTTTCATATATTTTGAAAAAGGGGAAGAATATGCGTGCATTTAAAAATGTAAAAGAATTAAAGACTGCGAAAAGTGAAGAAAATAAAAACCGAGTGATGCCCGCAAGAAAACTCTTCACACTTGGCAGTCTTTTTTGTGTGCTTTTAACTTTCAGTTTAATGGGGTTTTCGCTTTCATATTTTGGCTTTGCAGATGAGGTTAAAAGAATCACTTCTTCATGGGCTCCAAATCTTCAAGATATTGGCAAACTAAAATTTGTCTCAGAAGAAGAAACAATGACAGAAAAAGAAGTTTCGAATGTCGTTTCAGAAATTGCAATGCCGTTTGAAAATGTTTTTGTTTCAGAAGGGAAAGAATGCTTTAAAGTGAATGGTCTTGGAAGTCTTGTTGTAAAGTCGTGCCTTGGTGGGAAAGTTACAAAAGTTGAAGATAAGGGGCTTTCAAAAACAGTTACAATTTCACACGGAAAAGGACTTGTTTCGGTTTATGCTGATCTTGATAATGTTGGAGTAAAAGAAGGAGACAGTGTGAAGAAAAACACAGCAATTGGGGTTTCATATTCTTCACAAATCAACCTTAAAATTTTGCTTGCAGGAAAGCCGGTTGCGGGTTTAATTGTTAAAGATGGCGAAATGACATTTTCATGAGCATTATGCCACACATAGCACGCGGAAAGTTAGATAAATTGGGAAGTGTAGAAAATATATCATGTCAGACATAACACTTAAAAAAGAACGTTTTAGCATAAAGAAATTTGTGAAAAAATGCAAAGAAAAATCAAAAATTTCTGTGCATTTTTCTTTTCTTGTTTTAATTGTTGTCGGAAGCTTTTTTGGACTTTTCAAAATTTTAATTTGCTATTTTTTGTGGCTTTGCATTCATGAAATGGTTCATGCTTTTGTTGCAAAAAAACTGGGCTATGGACTTTCAAAAATAAGTTTGCAAGTGGGTGGTGCTGTTCTTGATGCTGAGCAAGATGAGTTCAGTTTTAAAGACGAAATTTTGATTGCAATTTCCGCTCCACTTTTCAATTTGCTTGTTGGATTTTTGATTGTTTCTTTTTGGTGGATTTGGCCTGAAAGTTATAATTTTTTGCAAGACCAAGCTGTGATAAATTTTGCAATTTTTGGTTTTAATATTTTGCCAATTTTCCCGCTTGATGGTGGCAGGGTTTTGCTTGGATTTTTAAGCCGAAAATTTGAAAGAAAAAATGCTGTTAAAATTTGCAAAACAATCTCAGTTTTTTTCAGTTTGATTTTGTTTGTATTGTTTGTTGTTTCGCTTTTCATTTCTCCTGTTTTTTCGATTGGTATTGCAAGTTTAAATTTGTTTTTGTCAGCTTTATATGAAAACAAAAATGCAAACTATAAACGAATTTTATATTTCTCTCGAAAACTTGAAAAGTGCAAAAAGGGTGGAGTTGTTGGACAAGTGATATATGTGCATCAAAACATGTCGCCACTTGAATTGTTCCGCCTTGTTGATGCTCGTCACATTACAACTTTCAAGGTTGTTGATGATAACATGAAAATTGTAAAAACTATAACCGAGTTTGAAGTTTTTTCGCTTCTTGAAAGTGAAAAAGTTGGAAAGTGAAGAGTGGCTTTTATAAGTTTAATATGCAATATGCATATTGACGAATGATAAAACTTGTGTTAATATAATCGCATGGACAAAAAGCTTGTTGAAATTTTAAAGAAAGTTCAAAAACCTGCTCGCTATGTTGGGGCAGAACTTTGCATGCCTGTTGTTAATGCCGATCCGAGGGTGAAGTTTTGTTTGTGCACTCCGGATCTTTATGAGCATGCAGTTTCAGACATTCCTTCTCAAACTATATATTATCTTTTGAATGACCGCAAGGGCTATGCTTGTGAACGTTGCTTTGCACCTGCTCTTGACATGGGAAAAGAACTTAGAAAGGCTGGATATCCGTTGTTTTCACTTGAAAATCAGCTTCCGCTTTCACGGTTTGATGTTTTGAATTTCAATTTTCAAAGTGAAATGCAATATACAACTTTTCTTTATATGCTTTATCTTGCTGGAATTCCACTTGAAAGCAAGCTTAGAAATAAAAATTATCCGCTTATTTTTGCAAGTGGAATTGTAACTGCAAATCCCGAGCCACTTGCTGATTTTGTTGATTTTGCAGTGATTGGTGATCAAGAAGATGTTGTTGTCAAGATTGTTGACACCATTTTAAAGGCAAAACTTTCAAATCTTTCACGAGAAGAAACTTTAAACCGTCTTGCACTTCTTGATGGAGTATATGTTCCATCTAAAATTAAAATTGAATATGCAAAAAATGGAACAATTTCAAAACTTATCGGAAATCCTGTAAAACGTCAGATTTTGCGTGATCTTGACAGGGCATATTTTCCAACAAAGCCTGTTGTTTCAAACATAAAATCAAGGTTTGAACGTGGAACTTTGGAAATTATGCGTGGTTGCACTCGTGGTTGTCGTTTTTGCAGAGAAGGATATATGTTTCGTCCGATAAGGGAAAGAAGAGTTCAATCTTTGGTTGCACAGGCCAATGCACAGGTTTTCCAAAGTGGTGTTCCGCAAGTTGCTTTAACAGCACTTGCTCCAGATGAATATTCGCACATTTCAGAACTTAAACATTTCATGGACGATCTTTGCAAAGAAAAGAAAATTTCATATGTTCTTTCTTCGCAATATAAAGAGTCTTTCAAGCCAAAAATCACATGTCTTGCGGGCAAAAATGCATTTGTTCTTTCGCCAGAAGCGGGAACAGAACGACTTCGAAACATTATAAATAAGCCACTTTCAGATAACGAGATTTACAGTAAAATTGCAGAAGAATTTAAAAAGGGAACAACCTTAATAAAACTCAATTTCATGATTGGACTTCCATATGAAACAGCTGAAGATTTGCTTGGAATTGTAGAAATGGTTGCAAAAATCAAGGTTCTTTATAAGCAAAACAGAACAAGCAAAAAACCGCTTAATATTGGTGCAACTGTTGAAACCTTTATTCCGAAACCAAACACACCATTTCAGTGGTGTGCATTCATTGGAAGAGCAGAAGCTGAAAAACGTCAGAAGTTTTTGACTGTCGCATTCATGAAAATGGGAGTTAAACTTGCATTCAGAAATCCAGTTGCAAGCGAGATTGAGGCGGTGTTAAGCCGTGCCGATCGCAGAGTATGTCCACTTATCAAAAAAGCTTTTGCAAATGGCGCAATTTTTGATGGCGATGAAGAGTTCTTTAATGTTGAAGCATATGAAAAGGCATTTGAAGACTTGAAAATGAAAAAAAACATGTTCCTTCGCAAGTTTGATGAAAAAGAAATTTTTGGCTATGACCTTGTTTTGACTGGGGTTGATAAAGGCTTTTTGCTTCGAGAGTTTAAAAAAGCTCAAAAGGGTGAACCAACAAGAGATTGCCTTCGTGGGTGCAATGGTTGCGGACTTTTGAAAATGGGGGTATGCGTTAATGGTCGTTGTTAAATATGCAAAAACCGGAGCTGGAATGTTCTTCGCACACAGCGACATTATCCGCATTTGGCGCAGAATTTTCGCAATTTCTGGTGTTTCAATTCTTCCAAAAAGTGTGACAAATCCAGATCTTAGAATATATTTTTCACTTCCAACAAGAGTGAATGTTGAAAGCTATTCAGAATATGTCACAATCGATACAACTGAAAAAGATGAGATTGTTGAAGCAAAAATCAAAAATAATTTGCCGGCATGGATGGATTTAATTTTTGTTCGTGATTCAAAACAACGTTTTAGCATTTCGACAATAAACAATTGTGCGAGATATATTATCGGTTTTGACGATTATAAGACATATAAGGGCAGAATCAAAGAGTTTTTTGCGCAGCCAGAAATATATATAGACATTGAACTTCATGGTGAGAAAAAACATGTGAATGTTAAAGACCGCATTTATAATGTTGAATATAAAGATGACGAGTTTGTTGTTTTTGCGGGGGTTGATAAGCAATCTGTTCGAATTGATGAGCTCGCAAAGGTTTTAATGAAATTTCTTGGTAAACGTTGGGAACAATGCAACGTTACAAAAGCTGGACTTTATGTTCATGAAAATGGAAAGTTCACAAATATAGATGAAATCATTTAGAAAAAACTTCGGGCTTAGTCAATGCTGTTTGAAACTAGCAAAATATATAAGCACTTTAATCTACAAAAGATTAAGGTGTTTTTTACTCTCTTAACCGAAAAAGAAACAAATATTACTGACGTTGTCAAGGATTGTCGCAAAGAGCGACATACACTCTAACCTTGACAACAAAGAATATTTGTTTACCATAATAAGAAAGAGAAGAAAAAATAACAGCAAAAAGCGAAAGTGTGTTATGTTTACCAACACTTTCGCTTTTTGCATTCTTTAATTTAGTTTATAAGTGTGTGCTTGTCTTCGGTGGAGTTTTAGCGTTCACCGACTTGTATCAAGACAAGCACACATCTAAGTGCCAATTTTTATAAATTGTTTAATTCTATATACACATTACAAACAAATATGATATACTTGTATTAAAAGGAGAATAACAATGAATAAAATTTCAAAATTTTTTATCTGCTTATGTCTGTTATTTGCAAGCTGTTTTGCAATGGTGGGTTGTGGTAATAATAATGACCCAGGTGCAAAAAAAGAATGGACTTCCGTATCCATAAGCAATTCAAATGTGTCTGAATATTTTGAACTTGGTGGGTATTTAGGATACTCTTTCAATAATTGGAACGGCAATGCAAATTCCCCTTGGGCTGATAACTACTATTACAAAGATTTGGGAATAACATATTTAGAAAACAAAGAATACTACACAAATAAAAGTTCTGAAAAGAATTTATCATTGGATAATTTCTTTTCTCTCCAAGAAAACTCTTCAAATAATTGTTTGAAGTGGAAAGTAATTATTTTAAAAGCAAAAGAAAATATTCAAATAGACAAATTGAGATTAAGAAGTTATTTTTCAGACAATGTTGACTCAGCTAAAGCTTATAACTCAAATATAAATTTGCAATTTACAATAAAAGAAGAGTCTCGCAACTCTTCTAGAGATAACCCAATATTAAGTGATGTAGCAACTTATAATATAAAATATGGCGCACCAGACCAAACATTTAAAATGTTTAAAGGCGATGATATTGTCCCTGACAATCATTACACTTCTTTATCACTCAACAAAGAATATTCAAATAATGACGAAACTTGGACTAACAGAACAATTTCCATAAAACAGAACCAATATTTTTGTATTGAGTTCACAGGAATTGAACAAATAAAACCAACTTTCAGCTCAGAAAGTGATTTTTCAGAAATAGAAAACCAGGCAAATATAAATTTTGTTGTAGAAGACATAACTTTATCAATTAAAGTCGAAAGATAGTGGGGGAGCAATATATGAATGTATCAATGCTAGGGGCTTTATTTGGAATAGACACCTGGTTTTATAAATTATTGTATTCTATGATGCAAGGAATTTTAAAACTATGCGATACGGTCTATCAAGTCGTTCTTGTTTTATGTGGAATGAAAAAGAATACAGAGTCGGGGGACGGTCTTTTAGAATCAGAAGTGTTTATGGAATATAGAAGTGTTTATGGAATATAGAAAAGCAACGATTGATGATTTAGAAAAAATTTGGGACAAAGACATTTTAGATAACCCTAATGACGAAAAATATGTGAATTGGAAACATCAATATATACAAAACAATATATTGGGTAAATGTGCAACATTTGTGGCCGTTGACAATTTTTCACCAATCGCTCAAATTACCGTTTTATTTTCAACTGATTGTTCTGCTGTTAAGGATAGACCAATGCTTTGTGATGGTAAAAGCCGTGCAAATATGAATGCATTTAGAATTGAAAAAAAGTATGAAGGACAAGGACATATTTCTAAACTTGTTAAAATGGCAGAACAATATGCAAAAAGTCAAGGAATAACATATCTTACCATTGGCAGTGAAGCAAAGGAAAGCAGAAACTTAGGAATATACTTGCATTTTGGATATACAGAATTTATTACAAGTTTCTTTGAAGATGGCGATTTAGTGTTGTTTTATGGAAAAAGTATTTAAAATAAAAAAGGACTTCAATTTTATATTTGAAGTCCTTTTTCGCTAGTTTCAAAATAGTTAGCCCTTATGCTCGGTTTTTTTCTTATTTATTATAGATTAATGTTCGTATCCAAATAATAATGTATTAATAAATCAAATCATACAATTTGGAAACGAAAAGCAACAGGTTTGTTTAGATTTTCGAGTTTAAAGATTAAAACAAGGTTCCCGATAGTATCTTGCGTTACATCGGTGGTTCTTGGTTGAAGCTTTAAACCGAAAAGATGAATAAAAATGTGGAATATAATTGGGTCCCCGCAAAATTTCGAAAGAAATATTGTGGGGAAAGGAGAAACCATGTGAAAGATGAAGCTTTTTAGCTTTTGCTAAAAACGAATTAATAACATGAGTTTCGACGCATCGGCGGTTCGGGAGAGAGCCGAAATTGCAAAAAATCATTGACAAATGGTCAAAACAAGTGTAGAATAACAAACGTGCCACATGTGAAGGGTTTGCAAGAATTGTAAAATTCACCCGGTGCAGTGAGACTGGAGAAGGGAGGAAAGATTATGTACGCAATTATTCGTGCAGGTGGAAAACAAGAAAAAGTTGAAACCGGAAGATATTTCAAAACTGAAAAAATTGATGCTAATGTTGGCGACACAGTAGAATTTGATTGCCTTCTTGTTTGTGATGACAATGGAAAAATCACAACTGGAACACCAATCGTTGCTGGCGTGAAAGCAAAAGCAGAAGTTCTTGAACATGGCAAAGACAGCAAAGTTGTTGTTTATAAATATAAAGCTAAAAAGAACGTTCGTAAATTGCAAGGTCATCGTCAACCTTATACAAAATTGAAAATCGTTTCAATAGGTTAAAAGAAAAATGACAATTGTTAAAATAACAAAAAAACAAGGACATATTTGCACGGTTGAGTGTGATGGTCACACAAACTATGGTGAATATGGCGAAGATATTGTTTGTTCAGCACTTTCAAGTGTTGTTCAAACTGCAGCACTTGGTCTTATGAGTGTTGCGGGCATCAATATCACCCTTAAAAGAGAAGAAGAAAAAGGATATTTGTTCATGAGTGTTCCTGACGATTTGTCAGAACTTCAACAAATTCAAGCAGACGCAATTTTAGAAACAATGCTTTGCGGAGTAAGCGACCTTTATCAAGGCTTCTCAGATTTTATTGAATTGGAGGTTAAAAACTAATATGTTTATCTATTTGCAGTTATTCGCCCATAAAAAAGGTGGCGGTTCTTCAAAGAACGGAAGAGATAGTAATGCTCAACGTCTTGGCGTTAAGAAATATAGTGGTGAAACAGTTTCTGCTGGAAACATTATTGTTCGTCAACGTGGAACAAAAGTTCATCCAGGAACCAATGTTGGAATTGGTGACGATGATACACTCTATGCAAAGAAAGACGGTGTTGTTAAATTTGAAAGAGTGGGAAAAGACAAGAAAAAAGTTTCTGTTCTTTAATCTGAAGAAAATTTTATTAAAAAAGATGCAATTTGTTTGCATCTTTTTTTTGTTGTTTTGCTGCTAAACTTTCTATGTGAGTTCTCGTATAAATTTCACATCGAAACATAATTGATTTATAAAGACATAATGATTTTTCGGACACTCTCGAAATGACAAAATGGAGTGTTCTCTTTTTGGTTTAAACAGAATTGAAAAGATTGACGAAATAATATGCATTGATTCATTTTTGATTATAAAAATAAATATAAGAAAATAGTATCATTGTTTGCAAAAATCAAAAATTGTTTGACAGAAGCTGT